>ERZ651768.491-NODE-491-length-29865-cov-3.805794_pt1 | contig 29865 bp, 26 predicted proteins | sample MGYA00514754_ERZ651768 | MGnify/ENA metagenome assembly ERZ651768
ACAAACCCTCCTGCAAAAGTATCGCCAGCGCCCGTCGGATCACAGACCCTTTCTAGTGGCATACCTGGTACCGCGAAGAATCCCTCCGCACCAGCCATCAATGCCCCATACTCACCACGTTTGATAATCACTATCGTTGGACCAAGATTATTGATACCACGGGCTGCCTTAACAAGATTAGATTCTCCGCTCAGTTGCCGAGCTTCTTCATCGTTAATGATAAGAATGTCGACCCGTTTAAGCACCTGCTGCAGTTCCTTGGGATTACCCTCGATCCAGTAGTTCATCGTATCCGCCGCTACGAGGCATGGTTTCTTCACCTGGTCGAGCACTTCGAGTTGCAGGGACGGATGAATGTTTCCAAGGAATACGAACGGAGCCGACCGATAAACTTCTGGAACTACGGGTCGAAAATCTTCAAAAACATTGAGATGCGTATAAATTGTCTCGCGTGAATTAAGATCAGCGCTGTATTCACCTTTCCAGCGAAATGTCTCACCTGGCACACGTTTCAAACCACTTAGGTCAATACGTCGTCCTTCGAAAAGGCGCATGTGAGACTCTTGAAAATCGTCACCCACAACCGCAACGATCCCCACGTCAGTAAAAAACGATGCGGCTAAACTAAAATACGTTGCTGCACCGCCAACAACTCGTGAAACTTTTCCATACGGGTTCGCGATAGAATCAAACGCAACTGAACCAACTGCAAGAATTTGTGCCATAGAGTCCTTATAAAAATTTAATTGGATAAATATTTGCCAATCAGTGGCCAGAGTTCCTCGCGCGTGCTAGCAGACATCGCCTCCGGTCTTGTAATAATGGATGCAGCAAGGGCCGTCGCACATTCGCAAGGTCTTGCGCATGGCAGTCTAGCAACCACATCGCTGATCACCTGCTGTGCAGACACCGCGTTCTGAGCTAAATTCTTGACGATCATTTCGACCGTCACTTCGTCATGCGTGGGATGCCAGCAATCATAATCCGTAACTAGCGCTAGAGTCGCGTAGCAAATTTCTGCTTCACGGGCGAGTTTGGCTTCCTGCAAATTGGTCATCCCGATAATGTCGAATCCCCATGACTGGTAAAGCTTGGACTCTGCCAACGTCGAAAATTGGGGGCCTTCTATACAAACGTAAGTACCACCACGATGGGCACGCACACCCAACGCATTCGCTGCCTCGAAGGCTAGCCCACTGAGTGTCTGACAGAGCGGACGAGCAAATCCAACATGGGCAACCACGCCGCGACCGAAAAATGTACTGATGCGTCCACGAGTGCGGTCGATGAACTGGTCTGGCACTACGATATCCAGCGGGCGATAGCCCTCCTGCAAGCTTCCCACCGCGCTTGCTGACAGTACCCATTCGACACCAAGAGTCTTGAAACCAAAAATATTGGCTCGAAAATTAAGTTCGGAAGGCAAGATACTGTGTCCACTTCCATGACGAGCTAGAAAGGCTACCCGGCGCCCGCGCAGCGATCCCGTAACATAGGGGCCCGATGGTTTTCCAAATGGTGTTTTAACAACAATCTCCTCACGATCAGTCAAAGCCTCCATGTCATATAAACCACTGCCGCCGATGATACCAATTTGAATATCCATAAGGCTCCAGCACCAAATAATTAAGTGTTCTTGACCTATAACGTAGCTTCGGCCACCGGTCTTACCATTGAATCCATCCCATACAGGAACCAGATCTTGTTACCCTATTTGCGGCCCTTCCATTAACTCCACAAGCACGCCATGAACACTGGATGGATGTATGAATGCAACGAGTGAACCATCCTGACCTTGGCGCGGAACCTCATCAATCAAACGTACACCACGTACTCGGAGTTGCTCCAAGGTATCGCTCAGATTGTCCACACGAAACGTGATGTGGTGTAAACCTGGGCCGCGTGACACCAAGAATCGTCCGACCGGTGAATCGTCTTCGGTAGCTTCCAAAAATTCAAGCTCCGCCTCACCAGCCGATACCATGTGTGTCCGAACCTGCTGCGAAGAAACTGTCTCGGATAATGACACCTCAAGACCCAGTGCGTCCCGATAGAATCGTAAAGCTTCGTCGATGTCCCTTACGGCGATGCCAACGTGTGTCAACGTCGCTTTCATACAGTTCTACTCTCCTTTCCTTAGGGTGCGTTCCAAGATCGTCTCCACCGCTGTATACGGGTCTAGTTCTCGCCGAGAAAGGCTTTCAAGGATTTCTTTAAACTCTCCTGATCGCAGGATATCACCCGTTTCGATCTGTCGACGAAAGTGGTGTTGCAGAAGCTGCCACAAGCCGAGACGATCGCGATTGCGCCGTCGCTGAGATTGGAGAGGGCTCGTTTCAGCATGAAACCGATTAATGGCTTCTAGTAGCAAGTCGATGCCATCTCCAGTCGTCGCTTGCGTTAGTAAGACCGGTGGTCGCCACGTCTTGGACTTGTCAATCTGCATTTCAAGCATAGTCTCAATTTCAGCGACGGCCTGATGTGCACCACTGTGATCAGCCTTATTCACAACGAAGATGTCACCAATTTCCATAAGGCCAGCCTTGAGCGCCTGAATATCATCGCCAAGGCCAGGAATCGTAATCACTACGGAGATATCAGCAACACGAGTAATTTCAACTTCGGCCTGACCGACCCCAACGGTTTCAATTAACACAATGTCATAGCCTGCCGCATCAAGTACCACGACGGCATCATGAGTGGCGATAGCCAGACCTCCAAGTTGACCACGTGTTGCCATACTACGAACGAAGACGCCAGCATCACCAACATGAGCCTGCATCCGCACCCGGTCCCCAAGAATCGCCCCACCACTTAATGGACTAGTGGGATCAACCGCGACAACGCCAACATAGTGACCATTCCCCCGCAACAACGCGATGAGTCGATCGACAACCGTGCTCTTACCAACACCCGGTGCTCCAGTCACACCGATTACGAACGCTCGTCCAGCACGTCCGTAGAGTGCCTTGATCAATGAAATCCCGTCAGGCGATTCCGTTTCGATAAGTGAAATGCCACGCCCGACAGCGTGCCTGTCTCTCTGAAGAATGCGCTCTACGAGGGCTTGCTCAACACTTGGAGTCATCAACCACCGGCAATTGAGCCACTAAAATCTGGGCTGTATTGTGTTCCCTGCTGATATTTTTGATGGACAATTCGGCAAAACTGTATCACACGCTCGAACACCCTCACGGTAGCCATAGCAATCAAGACAGGCACCCGCACAAGAGTACTTTGAGCCTTGTCGGTGAAGGTCTACACTTATACTAAGCGTTACCACGGGTGCCTTTACTCGCCCAACGAAGGAGCAATCGTATGATTCGACGAACTATTCTTTCCCTAACCGCCTTTATTGTTCTACTTGGTGCCTCCCCGACCTTTAGCCAAGACCGCATCTTCACAGCAGAAGCCGGCATGGTATTTCACCCGATTCAGCCAGACAAAACTGAAGACTTTGAGATGGTTCTGGGCCGAGTACGTGATGCCTTGCATGAGAGTGAAAGCGCATTACGCCGTGATCAGGCTGAAAATTGGAAGGTCTATCAAGCGGTTGAACCAGGCCCGCAAGATTCAGTTCTGTATATTTTCGTCATTGACCCAGCGCTCGAAGAAGCGGACTACACGATTGGAAATATTTTACGAGAAGAATTACCACTTGAGGCGCAGGCCTTATACGAAACGTTTGCTTCGTGCTACGCCTATAGTCCAAGCATGATCAATATGCGATTGGCCTCGGATTTCAACGAATCCGCTACAAGTGATGAAAACAGTCAAGAATAAGGAACAGGCCATGACCAAGTTGTGTTCACTAATCCGAGCTCGTTGCCAACTGGCCATACTCACAGGCTTCCTAGTGTGCCTCGCCACGGTTTTCCAACCCGCAACAACCTATGCTGATGTGACGCTCTTCACCGGGGTAAATAACACAACCGCAAACCGCCCGACTCACGGTTTTGCCATCGGGATGCTGTTTATGAAGCTCGTGGGCTTCGAGGTGGAATACGCGAGTGCACTAGAGGACCCTGCCTTAGGAGCTCCGATACTGAGAACAGGTATGGCGAATGTTGTGGTTGAAACTCCCACAGCAGTCAAGGGGTTCAAGTTCTACGGTACAACTGGTATTGGTATCTACCGAGAAAAAGTTGTCAGTTCGCGATTTAACCAACTCGGCGTAAACATCGGTGGTGGCATCAAAATGACTCTGGCTGGGCCGTTTCGGGTACGGGTCGACTATCGAATCTTTCGATTACGGGGTTCGCCACAGGGATCCGACCCCAAGCGACTCTATGTGGGGTTAAATTTAGCCTTTTAAAACCAGCCATCCTGCCTATTTCATCGGCAAAGACCCTCGGACCAGTCTCAACAGAGCACACGATGTTCGACAGTCGCGGAAACCTGCATTGCTAACAATGCAACCCTTACAGACTGCTTAGACACTTCGCCCTAGGTGGTCAACCTGAGCACGCCACATCTAGACAGTGACCGTGATGCCAATGATCAGCAGTCAGCTAAATCTTAGCGATTAAACGAACTCACTGGGTCAAGTTCCGAAGCACTATAACCGGCTGCGGCGGCACTATAAATATCGTACAAACGCTGCGCTTCTTCTTGCCCATACGCCTCAAAAAGGATGGTCGAAACGGTGTAATTTGCTTGTGACACCGGCGGATCGATAATCGCGAGATAAATCACGTTGCCATTTGGTTGTGCGGGCAACTTATACATTTTCCAACTATTCGCCTGACGTCGCTTGGCTGAGTCGTCGCTGTTTTGAAGGCCTTCCTTCACCCGTGACATCACCATTTCGAAATCGGCAGTACTCCCGCCCTTAATGATGTTTTGTAGGAATCCCCCGTTATTGAATGTCAGCGCAGTATTTTGCGCCTGCGCTACCGCAAGGCCCTGCATCCCAAACAGAACGATTGTTGCTGTCAAAGCTCCGACCCAGACAGATCGACTAAACCGGATCGAAGAAAACCTTAATAAGCCCATTCCAAAACCTCCTTGAATCAAAAGCCGTTACTTTACCGTATTGCTCCACTAAACGAAAACACTCATTATCTCATTCGCGACCAGCATTCCCTGCCTGGTGAGCCGCAGTCGCCGATTTTCCTCCACTAGCACCCCGACGTCAAGAAAAGGCCTCAAAGCCGAACCATACTGTCCTATGACGTCAATCTCGTAACGCGTCTCTACTATATCTAAGTCCACCCCATCCACGAGTCGTAATCCCATGATTAATGCGTCCGACCAACACTCTTCCACCGACCTCATCCGTTGATCAGCGCGGATTTCGACTCCATTTTGGGCCTTAACAACGTACTCATCAACACTGGACACATTATGCCACCTCAGATTGCCGCGGGTTGAATGAGCACCACAACCAAATCCAATCCAAGCCCCATCGGTCCAGTACTTCAGATTGTGCTGTGAGCGCTTCCCTGGACGAGCTACGTTCGAAATCTCATACTGATGATACCCTGCCCCTTCGAAACGTTCCATCGCATCCAGATACATATCTGCTGCATCATCATCCGGCACACGAGACCAAGCTTGTCTGGCCATCTGAGCTTGCAGTGGTGCACTTGAATACAACTCAAGTAAATAGAGTGACACGTGGTCAGGAGCCAAGGCGAGCGCGGCATCAACGGATGTTTGCCACTCTACAAGCGTTTGCCCTGGCAACCACATCATGAGATCAAGGCTTAGATTATCAAAACCTTCACTGCGAGCTGTTCGAAACACGCGCTCCGCGTCAGACGCTGTGTGGGCTCGATCTAACCGAGCGAGTTCTTCATTAAGAAACGACTGCGCCCCCATACTCAGCCGCGTAATACCAGCCTGGCGATAACCAGCCAATCGTTCTATCGTCAACGACTCGGGGTTCGCCTCCAATGAGATTTCCGTGCCGCTCGCTAGATTAAATGAGTCCCGACAGGCCGCCACCAGCCGACCTACCTCCTCAGGTAACAACAAGGACGGGGTGCCACCACCGAAGTGCACCGAGTCAACCGAAGAACCATCAGCCATCTTTCGAACTTCAAGTTCGATTGCTGTTAGGTACGACTCTTTAAGCGACTCATTAAATAAAATGCGATTGAAATTGCAATAGTTGCAAATGGCACTACAGAACGGGATGTGCAGGTACAGGCCTAGTGCGTCACTTGCCGTAATCCTCGCCGCCGTTGGTAAGCTTTCAATTGAGCACGTCTCCGCACTCACGACGTCCCTGCCTTGCCACCAGACCATTTCAAATCGGCTTTGCCATCACGCAGTCTCGCCTTAAGTTGGCCGCCAGCCCGTCGCCGAGTCACTCGAGTGGGCAGTACGGACGCCCCGCGACGCTTCCATAGTAGGAGAAGATCATCGGATGTCGCTGGCCCGTGTTCAGAGTCCCAGAATCGATAATCTGCTCCAGAAAACTCAAGAAATTCACACATTTCATGCAATCTTGAGTGCATTCGGAAGCCGACTCGCTCAATGAGCGCTTGGTCCAAGCGTTCATCTTCCTGCTCAGGATGATCTTCGTAATTCGAGGTAAAAATTGTCGGTCGTCGATCATTGTAACGTGTATTAACTATTAGGTTTAGCGTCTCGTCGACCCATTCTGACGTCTTCTCAGAACCCAGGTCGTCCAACACCAATAGTTCAGCCTCGATTACCGGTCGCAGGACGTCGGTCTCCGTCGTGCGAACCACTGGATTGTAAGTACTGCGGATCATCCGTAACAATTCGCGGGTGTCGAAAAACAACGCCCGGGCGCCGCACTTCTGGACAACATGTTTCAAGATCGCAACAGCAAGATGAGTCTTGCCAATTCCTGGTGGGCCAATAAAAAAAAGCCCTCGATCGACGACCGGAAACTTTTCCGCAAACGCACGACTGCGAGTCACAGCTTTCTGTAATTTCTCATTAGGATAGGTTACAAATCCACCCAGATTGCAACCTTGATAGCGAGGTGGAATACGTGCGTCGCGAAGAAGCTTGTCAGCTAAAGCGTCTCGCCAACATTCACATCGCACAACATGATGGGTACCATCGTCCTCGATCGGTTTCCACCCAGTACCACCACAGTGCTCACAGGACATCGTTTTATTAACCACACTTGAAATGACGGTGAACCACAACCAACTACCGCAGTTCCCTAAGCCGCACATTGTACTGCAGAGTAAAAGCAGCCAGAAGAAAAATGATCAAAAATTGGTGGGAGGGCTATCTCTTCGCGATTGATTCCGATTGAAATTTGACTCTTGACTTTCTTGCTCTTCTTTCCAGTCTTTAGATCAGGATTGATCTCGATTTGAATTTGACTCTTGACTTTCCTGTTCTTCTTTCGACTCTTCGGAACCTGCAAGTATGAGATCAGTTGGAGAAGACTTAACAATGGCAGTTCCGAGGCGTTGTTCCCAGTCCCCGAGACCACGTGTCAGTTCTTGTTTGACATAAGCGACGAACTCGTTCACCTCGGTTTGCATTTGCTCAATCTTACGCCGCATGTTGAGAATAATCTCGACACCAGCTAAATTCACACCAAGCTCTCGAGTTAGCGATAGGATCATTTCAAGTTGCTCAAGGTCCCCCTCCGAATAGAGCCGTGTATTACCATTCGTCCTAGAAGGTTTCAATAATCCTTCACGTTCGTACAAACGGAGGGTCTGAGGATGAATATTGTATTTTTGCGCCACGGCGCTAATCATGAAAAGTCCCTTATTTGGAGGTTTTACAGCCATTTTCTTCTATCTCTTTCATCTTAAAAACAAACCTCTCGCTAGGAAAGCTTGTCGAGCTCTTTCCTGACATTCTCAGGATTTAGTTTGCCAAATTCTTGTAACAACTCCTTAGAACGCTCATCGGCCAAACGAGGTAGCACCAAACGTATCTCAACAATCAGGTCACCCTGTGGTCCACTTCCTAGAGAAGGTACACCACGGCCACGGAGTCGAAATCGCTGTCCTGATTGCGTACCTGGTGGAATCCGTACGCGACCCGGGCCATCAAAAGTTGGTATTTCAATTTTTGACCCAAGCGCGGCTTCATGAATCGCTATCGGTACGACGAGAAATAAATCGTTGCCGTGACGCTCAAACAGCTCATGCTTCTGCACAGAAATCGTCAAGTATAAGTCGCCCGCACGACCACCACGGCGCCCAGCGTGTCCACGTTCAGGTATCCGGATCCGACCACCATCAGCTATGCCTGGTGGCACGCGTACTCTGTTTGTTTCTGAACGAGGAATTACACCTTCACCACTGCAGGTGCCACATCCTCTGTGGCGCTTCCGTCCTGAACCGCCACACCCTCTGCAATTCTTTGAAAACACCATGTGCCCACGAGCCCAACGCACATTGCCTGTGCCCTGACACTCGGCACATCGACCTTCAGCCATTCGCAGTATCCCCGTACCGTGACAAACGGTACAACCGCCGAGTCTGGTTACATTCACTGACCGCTCGACTCCACTCATGGATTCCTCAAAGCTGACTGTGACGCCTAACCTTAGGTCAGCACCATCTTCGGGAACAACCTCCCCTATCTCAGGTTGAGTAAAGACATCCGCAAAGAGGTCGCCAAACGTTGACGCGGCAGATCCCTCAGCAGAAACAGAAAAATCAAACCCTTCAAATTCAAATGAGGATGACGACCCGGGCAAATCAGTTATCTCCCCCTGGGTGTCATATCGCTGACGACGCTCTGGATCACTTAAAGTCTCATAGGCCTTGTTCACACGACGGAAATACACCGCCGAGGCCTGGTCGCCAGGATTTATACCGGGATGAAACTTTCGTGCTAGGCGCTGGTAGGCACGCTTTACATCCCTAACTGTTGCGCCGCGTTCGAGCCCAAGAATTAGGTAGAAATCCATCGCTCTCGACGGCGGGAGTTAATCCGCCTTCCTATTTCTTTTCGTCTTCAACCACTTCTGCGTCGATCACGTCACCTTCAGTGCTGTCAGCTGAGGCTGACGACTCGCCTGGATCCGCACTGGCACCTTGCCCTCCATCGCCAGTCGGTGCCTGTTTATAGAGGGTCTCGGCTGCCTTATGCTGAGCCGAGGTCAGCTGTTCAAGAGCTTGTGTCAGTGATGCTTCCTCGCCACTCTCCAACGCTTTCTTGACCTCAGCGATTGCTGCCTCCAGTGGTTCGCGCTCGGTGCTTGATAATTTATCGCCACTCGTTTCAAGCATCTGTTGTGCACCGTAGACGGCTTGGTCAGCTTGGTTGCGCCGCTCGATCTCGTCACGCCGAGCCTTATCCTCCTCTGCGTGCAATTCGGCCTCTTTCATCATCCGTTCGACTTCGTCTTTAGCAAGACCACTTGAGGCAGTAATTGTAATGTTCTGCTCCTTACCTGTTGCCTTATCCTTCGCCGTAACGTTCACAATCCCGTTAGCATCGATATCAAAAGTAACCTCGATCTGTGGAACACCTCGGGGCGCAGAAGGCAAGCCGACTAAATGAAATTCTCCTAATACTCGATTATCACGGGCAAGTGGACGTTCACCTTGTAGCACCTTGACCTCTACACTCGTTTGATTGTCAGCTGCGGTTGAGAACGTCTCGCTCTTGCGCGTTGGGATAGTAGTGTTTCGTGGAATCAAGGTGGTGGACACGCCACCTAAGGTTTCGATCCCAAGCGACAATGGTGTTACATCGAGCAACAAAAGATCTTTAACATCACCAGCCAACACACCTGCCTGAAGAGCTGCGCCGACTGCCACAACCTCATCAGGATTCACACCCTTGTGAGGCTCCTTCCCAAAGAGTTCCTTCACGATCTCCTGTACCCGAGGCACCCGTGTCGACCCACCGACCAAGACGATTTCGTCAATCTTTGAAGCCTCAAGCCCAGCGTCCGCCATGGCCTGTTTAGTGGGTCCAACAGTCCTTTGTAGCAAATTCTCAACCAACTGTTCGAACTTCGCTCGAGTTAGCTTCATTACCAAGTGTTTTGGGCCGGATTGATCTGCCGTGATAAAGGGTAAGTTGATGTCTGTTTCCATCACCGTTGACAATTCCATCTTGGCTTTTTCGGCAGCCTCTTTCAGACGCTGTAAGGCCATCCGGTCTTTGCTGAGATCGATTCCATCTGACCGCTTAAACTCAGCAACAATCCACTCAATGATGTTGTGATCCAGATTATCACCACCGAGATGGGTGTCACCGTTAGTCGCCTTAACCTCAACAACCCCCTCCCCGACCTCAAGAATCGAAATATCGAAAGTGCCACCACCGAAATCAAACACCGCAATAGTTTCGTCTTTCTTCTTGTCGAGCCCATAGGCAAGAGCTGCTGCCGTGGGCTCATTGACGATCCGCATCACTTCAAGATTGGCAATTTTTCCAGCATCCTTGGTCGCCTGCCGTTGCGCATCGTTAAAATACGCAGGCACTGTGATGACAGCCTGGGTGACTGGTTGCCCGAGGTGTTCTTCAGCAGCCTGGCGCAATTTTTGGAGAATCATTGCAGATATTTGTGGCGGGGTGTGTGGCTCTGCATGACCGGCGGTTTTAATACGCACATCACCATTAGTTCCTTCCACGATGGAGTACGGAACCATCTTCATCTCCTCGCTAACCTCGTTGGCCTTACGCCCCATAAATCGTTTAATTGAGAACACTGTGTTCTCAGGATTCGTCACCGCTTGGCGCTTCGCAACTTGACCAACCAGACGCTCATTCGAACTGGTGAATGCTACTACCGAAGGTGTTAAGCGTGCGCCTTCAGGATTGGTAACAACTGTGGGTTCACCACCTTCGATCACCGCTACCACCGAATTCGTAGTTCCAAGATCAATTCCGATAATTTTGCTCATGCTTTTCGTCACCATCTTTGCCAGCAATATTCAAGATTCAACGGCAAAGTCATCTATATAGCTTTATAAAATTAAGTTCACTCGTAACTATACAAATATAAAATATGAGTGTTAACATGTCAACTATTTATGAGTATATATATATCAATAAATACACTAGCAAACTAAACAGCCCTAAACCTCTATTAAACATAGATTTGAGGTTGCATGTTATAATGATGTTGTTTTATAAGGAGTTGAACCCGCCTTGGCACGATACGTTATTAGAATTGCTCGTCAGGCCGGTCTTGTCGCCAGTTTTGTCACCGTGGCAATTCTGGGCACCACCACTGGGGTGCTCTTTACCTTTGCTGGTGACTTGCCACAAATCTCCGCTCTTGATGACTACGCACCCAAGACCATCACTCGCGTCTATGCTCGAAATGGTGAAACCATTGGAGAATTCGCTACGCAGCGACGCGTCGTAATCGCTTACGAGGACATCTCCCCTTATTTACGTGACGCGATTATTGCCGCGGAAGATGCGGGGTTTTACAGTCACGTCGGATTGAGTATCTCCCGACTGGCCATAACGATTATGCGAGACGTTGTTCGTGGCGAACTGGCCGGAGCCAGCACCCTTACGCAACAGCTTGCGCGAAACTTATTTCTTACACAAGAGAAGACCCTGACGCGCAAGATCAAAGAACTCCTTCTGTCCTTCCAAATTGAGAAACGGTATACGAAGACAGAAATCTTGGCCCTTTACTGCAACCAGATCCTTTTTGGTCATGGAGCATACGGTGTCGAGGCAGCCTCACGTATGTACTTCAACAAATCAGCCACGGATCTTAAATTAGAGGAAGCAGCACTCCTGGCCGGAATAATCCAAGCACCCGCAAGACAAAGCCCCTTCGTTAATATTGAACGCGCGACACAACGACGCAATTACGCACTCACCAGAATGGAAGATGAAGAGTTTATCTCCGCTGAAGAAGCTGTCACAGCCCGTGCCAAGCCAATTAGCGTACTAGATCGAAGACGTGAAAAATCGATTGCACCTTACTTCGTCGAAGAAGTGCGCCAACACCTCGAAGCAAACTACGGTGTCGAACAACTCTACGAAGAGGGGCTTGCGGTTCACACATCTCTAAATGTCGAGCTGCAAATGGCTGCGAACCGCGCTGTAACCAACGGTCTCCACCGATTGGATAAGCGCCGAGGCTTCAGGAAGCCCACACGGAATCTCGCCAAGGAAGAAATCGCCCTTGACGAATTCGACCACGCCAGATGGAATCAGCCGATCGCTACTGGCGATCGCATACCGGCGATTGTGACAGTAGCTGACGCCAATCATGTAGTTATGCGGTCAGGAAAGTATCAAGGGACAATCGAACGAGAAGGTTTTCGCTGGACACGGCGCCAGGCTGCAAACCAGCTACTGGAAGTTGGTGATTTAATTCTTGTTCAAGTAACGTCCATTGACGAAAGCCGCCAAACACTGACCGCCACACTCGACCAGGAACCGCTAGCCGAAGGAGCGTTGTTGGCCATCGATAATCGCACTGGACAGATCCTAGCGATGGTGGGCGGTTACAACTTTGAACGCAGTAAGTTTAATCGGACGGTCCAAGCGTCGCGCCAACTAGGATCACTCTTTAAAGCGGTTCTGTACGCCACCGCTATCGACCGTGGCTACACGCCAACGTCAATCATTATGGATGAGCCGGTCAGCCTCTCACCCGGGCCTGACCAGCCTGAATACTCACCGGAAAACTACGATAAAGAGTTTATCGGTCCCGTGACACTCCGTTATGCACTCGAGAAGTCTCGTAATGTCCCTGCTGTCCAAGTTATTGCCGATCTCGGGCCTCAACTGGTAGCAGATTACGCAAGGCGGTTTGGCTTCATATCAGAGATTCCTTCATTTCTTTCCATTGCATTAGGTGCTGGAGAAGCAACATTACTAGAGATCACGAGTGCGTACAGCATATTTCCTAACCTTGGTGTACGTCTTGAACCGTATGAGATTCTACGCATCACAGATCGTGCTGGCAACCTACTTGAAGAGAATAGACCAATGTCATACGACTCGCTACCGGCGGATACCGCGTATATCATGACGAGTCTTCTGCGTGGTGTCGTTGAACGAGGCACGGGCCAACAGGCCGCAGGTATCCCTTGGCCTTTAGCCGGTAAGACTGGCACCGTTGATGAATATACAGACGCTTGGTTTGTCGGCTTCGACCCAGAAATTACCGTTGGCGTGTGGGTCGGACATGATGAAAAACGAACCCTTGGTGACGGCGAGGAGGGGGCACGAGCAGCTCTCCCTATCTGGATAGAATTCATGCGAGCCCATATTGGCGAGAGGGCAGATGCACCTACCTTCCGAACGCCTTCGAATATTGTTTTTCTTTCAGTCGACCGAATGACGGGAAACATCGTAGCGCCATCATCCCCAGACGCAATTCATGAGGCCTTCATTTCTGGAACCGAGCCTGGCATTAATTTTCAACAGTAGGTGTTATTTACCAGGCTAGTCGTCACCCGCCTGGTTGAGTGTTCCGCTGGATTTTTTCATTAAATAGACCTTAATTAGGCCGTCAATATCACCATCTAATACGCGGTCCACATTACCCACATTCTCCTTTGTTCTGTGATCTTTCACGAGGCGATAGGGGTGTAATACATAGCTGCGAATCTGACTCCCAAAGGAAATATCTCGTTTTACGCCCCCGATTTCTTCAAGACGATCTTGCTGCTGTTTTAACTTCAGATCATAAAGACGAGACCGTAATACTTTCATGGCCGCATCACGATTTCGATGTTGCGATCTTTCGTTCTGGCAGGAAACAACAATATTAGTCGGTAGATGTGTAATCCGGACTGCGGAATCCGTAACATTAACATGTTGACCACCAGCCCCGCTTGATCGGTAAGTATCGATTCTCAGATCTTTATCTTCGATGTCGATCTCAATGTCGTCAGGTAATTCAGGCCAGACAAATACCGAAGCAAATGACGTATGGCGCCGTGCGGCTTGATCGTACGGAGAGATCCGAACTAACCGGTGCACACCAGCTTCGGCTAACATCAATCCATAGGCATAATCGCCAGCAATGGTCAAAGTAGCGCTCTTGATTCCTGCTTCGTCACCTGGTTGGAGGTCAATTACTTCACGCTTGAAACCACGCCGTTCAGCCCAACGCAAATACATTCGCAGAAGCATCTCAGCCCAATCTTGGGACTCAGTGCCCCCTGCCCCTGGATGAATCGTGACGATCGCGTTTTTACGATCGTGCTCGCCACCGAGCATTTGCTTGATTTCAGCTGCTTCAACTTGCACCGTCAAATCATTGAGAGCACGAGCCAAATCATCATCAACATCTTCACCTTGGGCTACCCATTCAAGAAAAACCGTCAGATCTTCAGATCGCTGACGCAGGGATTGGATTAGCGCGCAGTCGTCCTCTAAGCGTCGCCTACGTTGAAGCACCTGCTGCGCAATCTCTTGATCCTTCCAGAAATCTGGCGCAGCAGCTTGACTTTCAACCTTAGCTAACTCCTTCGCAGGTGCGAGTGCGTCAAAGATAACCCCATAAATCAGTGGCCCGCTTAATCAACTCCTGACAGCGTCTTACTTGCTCATCACGAATCATTACAAAGGCCTCCTACGCACAGAGGGTTTCCGACTCAGCCGCATTGTTCCAAGAACCAGCAACCCAGCTATGCTGAATAAGCTACATAAGGATGCGAACAGATCGCCAGTACGACCATAGATCGTCTTACCTTGAAGCCATCGCACATCACCCACGACTGTATCACGCGTAAACAGTTCGGTTCGGGCGAGCACTCGACCATACGGATCTACAATTCCACTTATACCAGTGTTCGCTGACCGCACCAAGTAGCGGCCCTGCTCAACTGCACGCATGGCAGCTTGTGCAAAATGTTGGTGCGGGGCTGAGGACCGGCCAAACCAAGCGTCATTTGTGATGGTAGTTATAAGTTCGCTACCCTCTCCGATGAACTGGTGAATCAGAGCCGGATAAACAACTTCGTAGCAAATCGCTGTACTCATGCGGTGGCCATCCACGACGAAAGTGCTAGGGGTAGTACCTGCAGAAAAATCTGAAACACTTGCTACCAGTTTATCCGCAAAGAACAGCACCTGACGAAACGGTACGTACTCTCCAAATGGCACCAAATGCATCTTGCGGTACACCCCACCTGACCTCCCATTCTGGTTGACCAAGAAGGCTGCATTGAAATATTGAAAGGTTGGTTCATTTTTAACTTCTTCACTTCCGAAGAGCACATGGACGTTAGCTTCGATCGCCAACTTGCGTACCATCTCGCTTCCGGCTACATTTTCCTCAAACACAAAAGGCGTAGCCGATTCCGGCCAGACGATTAAACGTGCGCCTTCTGCTGCAACCTTCCGACTTGCTGCTAAGTAGGTTTCCAAGATCGACTGGCGCAGTCCAAGAATTCGCTTATCTTTCTGGGCAATGTTGCCCTGCACTATACCGATACGAATACTCGTGCCTTCTCGCGTCAACTTATTATCGGAGAGACGCCAACTGCCCCATACCACGACTAGAATGAGAGTCAGTGCAGCACAACCAACATTGATCACTCTCTCGCGACCACGAACCAGAACACAATCGACCAGCGCAACGTTGATCATGACTACAAGCCACGAAACACCATAAACTCCAACCACACTCGCTATCTGAACAACAGGCAGCACGTTAACTTGTGAGTACCCCAATAATGCCCATGGAAATCCGCCAAGTACATGGGTGCGTCCGAGTTCGGTTGCCACCCAAACAGAAGGAATCACAATCAACCGCAACCAACCTAAACGAGAACTCAACAAGGCGACGGTCAGTGTAAATAACAATGGAAAAACCGAAAGGCCAGCAACAAGGAGTCCGTTTACCGCAATACCCTGCCATAAGCTAAGACCGCCGTAGGTCACCATCACACCTGTGATCCAGTACAGAGTGCCCGTGAAGTAACCAAAACCTGTTAATAAGCCTAGCGCGCACGCCCAGCCCGTATCAGGCGAACTCGATATTACTAATTGAGATTTATTACTAAGCCGTTCGATAGAACCGAGCCGACCACTTAAAACCAGCAAGAGCGGTGCTAGAGAAACCCATGCGATTACAGAATGGCCGAACTTTGGGAAACTTAACGAAAGCAATACGCCAGAAAGGAGAGCGAGTGAGCCGTCACGAATATACATTGCTAAAACCAGACTAAGAAACAAGAGTTTAATGTGATATCACAATGAAGTATTGCACCAGTGTGTGGAGTCACGAGAAGCGCTGTCAGACGCATACTTCACCAGATTAAATGAAGGGCACGTTTCGCCAGCAGTTTAATAGCGAGTAATCCAAGCTGGGAATTGTGCTTCTTCAAGACGCTGCCGCATATCGCCTGCTTCTTTCTGATCTAGATTTCGACCGACTCGCACACGATAAAGCTCCGCAGGCGCATTAGGTTCAAGTAAGTACGCTGGATAATCGTCACTTAACAATTGTTCCAGCATCGCTTCAGCATCTTGACGACTACGTACTGCCGTAACTTGGACCGTAAATCCCACTTTTACTGATTCCAAGGATGAGCTTGTAAGAGGTGGCTGCTGAGTAATTATTGACTCGGCTTCACTTGGCAGCACTTCCTCAATCAGATCGGAATCTGGATTCACAGATTCCTGCATCACGTCCGGACTGGTAAGACGTCCAGGGTAGCTCAAATCGCCCATCTGCACGGTCTCATCTTCAGGCAAAACAACCTCAGGTGCCACTTCAAATTCCTCGAGAAGGTCCTCTTCCACAACATCGGTAGTTGGGATTTCTGGGTTCAAGCCTTGCAACTCCCGTGCACCACGCCCAACCATTACACCCAAAAGAAAAGTAACGACCAAAAGAACGGTCGTCGCCATGAAAATGAAAACGAGTGTCTTACCGTTCAGTGAGATTTCGTGAAATCCATCGTCCGACATAGAAACCGTTCCTGACGATTATTTATCATCTTTTTTCGGGGTGAGTAAATGTATTAATTCCATGGGAATCGGAAACACCACTGTCGAATTCTTTTCAGAAGCTATCTCAGTAAGTGTTTGAAGATATCGTAAAGTAATAGCGGCAGGTTCCGTGGAGATAATCCGTGCTGCCTGTGATAGCTTTTCTGAGGCGCTATACTCACCATCAGCGTGTATGATTTTAGCACGTTTCTCGCGCTCAGCCTCTGCCTGCCTAGCCATGGCGCGTTGCATATCAGGCGGTAGATCAACATGCTTTACTTCAACTGCCGACACCTTAATACCCCAAGGATCTGTATGCTGATCTAGAATCTGTTGGAGGTTTTGGTTAAGTTGCTCGCGTTCGGAAAGCAATCCATCAAGTTCTACCTGCCCGAGAACACTCCGCAGTGTCGTCTGAGCCAACTGCGATGTTGCGTAATGAAAATTTTCAACTTCCACGATAGCCCGTTTAGGCTCCATGACTCGAAAATAAACTACAGCGTTGACTTTTACAGACACGTTATCTCTGGTAATCACATCCTGAGGCGGAACATCCATAACGATAGTTCGCAGACTGACGCGAACAATCCGATCAATGGGAGCAAACACAAGAATAACTCCAGGCCCCTTCGTTTGCTGTAGGAGTTTACCGAGACGGAAGATCACACCACGCTCATACTCATTAAGTATCTTGACTGAACTTATGATATAGAGGCCAACAATCAAAAAGAAAATCATCGCTTCATTCATCGGTTATCTCCTTCATATGACACTGTAGCGAAACGTCGCACTATCAAGGTCATTCCGGTGACATCCACAATAGTAATTGTTTCTCCAACTGAAATCGATTCCTCGGCTGTTGCCGTCCAAATCTCACCACGCGCTGAGACCTTCCCTGTTTCCCCAGGTTCAATAGCAGTTAACGCACGGCCAACCTTATTAAGCATCCCGCTCGACCCAGTTACAGACCGCTCTCGCTGAATCCTCACCACCAGCCTAGCCAATAACAACATAATTGTCGCAAGCGCAAGAGTCACGGGGATTATAAAATTCAATCCTACTTGTAATTCTGGCATCGGTGAATCGATGAGTATCAACGATCCAAGTATTAAACTGACAATGCCGCCCGCAGCCAATAGACCAAAACTTGTCGACACCATTTCTAAGGCGAGCAAAGTCAGACCGAACACCATGAGCAACACACCCGCTATATTGACCGGAAGAATCTGAAAAGCGAAGAAAGCCAACAAGAGACATAGTCCTCCAACAATCCCTGGCACGACCGCGCCAGGACTCCATAACTCAATTGTTAAACCAAGTGTTCCTAAACTGAATAATAAGTAGGCTATCTCGGGACGAGCGATAGCACTCAAAACATTTTGGCGCCATGTCATCTCCAGACGCTCGATGCGCGCTCCAGCGGTATGCACTAATGTGTTTTCACCATTGAACCGTGACAAAGTTTGACCATCTAATTGTGTGAGGAGATCCTCAAGATCAACCGCTATAAGATCGATTAATGGAGGCTCGGCAGACAGGGCTTCCTCCTCAGTGAAGGCCTTACTTTCAGTTACAGCCGTTTCTGACAACTCCACGTTTCGATGACGCTGCGTAGCAAGGGAGCGGGCAAAGGCTGACAAATCTTCTGTCGCTTTTTGAGATGTCGTTTCGTCCATCTGTTGCCCACTACCAGAAACAGGATGGGCTGCACCTATATGTGTACCAGGTGCCATAGCAGCAACGTCGGCTGCTAGTGTAATGAAAAAGCCCGCCGATGCCGCCCGTGCCCCACTTGGCGAAACGTAAACAACCACCGGTGTTCTTGAAGTAATCATGCTTGACGTGATCGTCCGAGTAGATTCCACAAGACCACCCGGCGTACGCAAGATAAAAACTATGAGTTCGACATCTTCATTATCAGCACGAGCTATAGTCTGCAGCATAAATTCAGCAGAAACTGGATGAATAATCGCATCAACTTCGGCAACGTAAACAGTGGAAATCCGGTCTTGAACTCGTGATGAAAACTCAGCTTGCGTTGAGGCAGGAACAACGGTAGTCAGGATTACCGTTATGCCCCATAGTATCAGGCGGCTACTGACGTACCGGTTGAGCAGGATGGGCATTCACGCCTCATAACTCAAACAAGACCACCAAAGACCAGAACGCTTACCAGAACAACGCTCTGTTAACGTACCGTAACTGAGTCGTTAGATACCTGTCAATGCACCTTGCAAAACTCTAAAGGCATCGGTAAGCAAGCGACAGTTTTATGATGAAGACTGGTATGTACAATTAGATTAATATTTGTTTTAGTATTTTCTGATAACCTTAATGTCGCAGAATGTCTACTGTAGCCATCATTGCGGGTGGTGAAGCACACCGCTTAGGCGGGCAGTCTAAGGGCAACCTGCCTCTCGAAAACACGAGTTTTATCGATCGTCAAATCGAAATTCTGTATAAAGTGGCTGACGATGTACTCATTGTCGCAAACGACCAGGCTTATAAATTCCTTGGAGTTCCAGTCGTATCAGACCTTATCCCAGGAGCTGGTGCCATGGGTGGAATCTATACTGCACTTACAGTCGCAAAAACAAAGCAAGTGTTAGCAGTTGCTTGTGACATGCCATTCTTGCAGGTAGATTTCTTGAAACATGTATTGGTTGCTGGGCAAACGGTCGATGTAGCAATCCCAAAAACAAAACATGGCTACGAGCCACTCTGTGCATCCTATGGACAGGGCTGCCTCCCAAAAATGATGCAGCAAATCACGCGGGGCAGATTCAAACTTCACGATCTGCTGCCATATTTGAAGATTCGAGAAATAGGCCCAAAAGAAATAGCCGCCCACGATAAGGACGGCAATCTCTTTTTTAATGTGAACACACCAGACGATTATAGATGGGCATTGGAGCAATTTAAAGATCGCTAGTTCATAAGTGAGCTATCATGATTCTATCCGTACACAATCTGCTGCGCTCACAAGTCGCCGCAACAATTATCAAAGTCTACGGCCTCAAACCTTCGGCAGTGCCAGCAATTGCGATCCAAAATCCGCCAACCAGACAAATGGGTGATCTCGCGATCACAGTTTCATTTGAACTAGCCCGTATCTTACATAAAGCACCGAAAATTATTGCCCAAGAAATTATCTCTGCACTTGATTCCATCGATGGGATAGCAACAGTTGAAGCTGCCCCTAATGGATACCTTAATTTTTTCTTGGATCGACCTCGATTTTTCTCGACTCAACTAACAAGGACGGAGAAACAATCGTTACCCCGCCAAGCACAAACAATTAAAACAATCGTCGAGCACACTTCCATTAACCCGAATAAGGCAGCTCACATTGGACATCTCCGTAATTCCGTGCTTGGAGACACACTAGGGCGTTTGCTGCGCTTTCAAGGATGTACAGTCGAAATTCAGAATTATATCGACGACACCGGAGTGCAGGTAGCGGACATGGTCGTGGGGTTTCAGATATTAGAATCTAAAGATACTGAGGCAGTTCAGGTGCTCGCTACATCATCGGATTTCGACAGCCTTTGCTGGGACCTCTACACTAAAGTGACCGAATGGTACGATGCCGATAGTAAACGGCTCGAAACGCGAACGGCTACACTTCGCGCTATAGAAGCCGGTAATAATGACACCGCTACGATCGCGCACATAATCGCTAACCGAATCGTCCAATGCCATTTGCGAACCATGGAGAGGCTGAATATCAACTACGACCTGCTCACCTGGGAGGGCGATATCCTACGGCTTAAGTTTTGGGAACAAGCATTCAAAATCCTTAAAGAGTCTGGTGCAGTTTTTTTACAGGACAGCGGAAAATTGGCCGGCTGCTGGGTAATGCGAATCGACCCTAGAAGTGAAGAAGTAACCACCATTAACGAAGAAACTGCGAATAACGACAAGTCGTCTGACGATGAACATCGAGAAAAAGTTATCGTCCGCTCTAATGGCCTTGTCACCTACGTTGGTAAGGACATCGCCTACCAGTTCTGGAAATTCGGACTACTGGGTAAAAATTTCCATTATCAGATTTTCGATCACAGCCAAAAGGGAAAACCCGTCTGGACTACCACATCGACGCGTAGCGAGCTTACCTTTCCAGAGTTTGGTAAAGCTGATGCCGTTTACAACGTCATCGATACTCGACAATCCTATCTCCAGGAACTACTCAAACAAGCACTCCAGATTATGGGGCATCCCTCACAGGCAGAAAGCTCTGTACATTTTTCCTATGAAATGGTTGCCCTCTCGAATCAAACCGCCAAAAAACTTGGATATGCAACTTCAATTAACCCGGATCGCTCATTCGTTGAAGTGTCTGGCCGGAAAGGAGTGGGGGTAAAAGCAGATGACCTGATTAACCGCATGACTGAGGTAGCCAGTGTTGAGGTCACTAAGCGCAACGCGGAGCTAGCGTCTCAAGAATGTGAACATATCGCAAAAATGATTGCTGTCGCTGCCGTACGCTATTTCATGATTAAGTACTCGCGAGGCAAGGTCATCATCTTTGACATTGATGATGCCCTAAGTTTCGAAGGTGAAAGTGGGCCCTACCTGCAGTACGCTGTTGTCCGGGCGAACAAAATTCTACAAAAGCTAAAAGAACAGGCTGGAACTACCGAGTCGGACGTGATTCTCAAACTTGGTTCAACACCAACTACTTTTTTAAATCGCAAAACCGGTGACGAACTGTGGACGTTAATCTTAGAATGCGCCAGACTAGATGAAGTAGTCAATCAAGCCATTCGCACTCACGAACTTTCAGTTCTGGCGAAGTATGCCTTCAGTCTAGCTCAGACATTCAACGCATTTTATCATCGTGAACCAATTCTAAAAGAATCCCAAATCGATGTGCAGCTCTGGAGGGCCGCAACTGTAATTTACTTCCGAACACAAATGACGCGGACACTTGACTTGATGGGTTGTCAGGTGCCACCTCGCATGTAATCAGCAACCACTATTGGGAAGATCTCTCAAACCAAGAATACCCATAAATAGGCCGGGAAGATTTATTCAATAACGAAATGCGGTAAACCTAATTTTTCTCGGATAAGACGATCAGCACTACGAGTAGCAGCTTCCTGAAACACATCAAAAGACATCCGATCGCGAAAAGGTTCAAGGTCTTGAAGAGCCTGTCTCTGCAACGCCTTGCGTAGATCGGAATCAACGTGCTGTTGGATCCCTACCAGCATTGCTTCGTCTACCAAGGCTAACTGTTCTTTCAACCTAGCCCGCTTCACGCCACGTGCACCTTTCGCTTCTGCCCGTAAACCATCAAGCTGTTGCAACGTCTGGTTAAGAACAGCATGAACGCCCAACCACGGTTCCGGCTCAACAAGAATCGCTGTGAGACGGGTCATTAAGCGATCCAAGTGGCGCGAAAGACTAGGAGGTTTTTTACTCCTTGAGGTTGACTGAATATTTTCAACTTGAGCACCCACCGCCCTACGCCAATCATCAAACTGAGCAAGCACGTCAGGTTCACAGAATTCAATCCGCAATGGTCGACGACGTCCGATACTGGTCACGCGTGAAATGCGTTCGTCGATACCGCGGTACACAACTTTCAGTGGAATACCTGCATCAGCCCAACCTTGGACCATATTAAATGCCGGCCCCACAAGTCGAATCAGATGCCCTTCATTCTTCTTACAAAGATAGGTCTCAACTTCACGGCAGTAGTTAGAAACATCCATGGAGTGTAGGGGCATTACAAGGCTTAATCATGACGAATACGCTCCCAGACCATTTGTAATCCATGCAAAACAAGATTGGGTTCTAAGTGTTCTATTAAATCTGTCTCGTCAGCAATTACATCGGCCATGCCGCCTGTCGCTATACAGATAGTTTGAGCTTGTTCACCACCTAGTTCACTTTTAAGTCGTTGCACGATCCCTTCCACCAGAGCTACATAACCATAAAATAACCCTGACTGTATCGAACCGACAGTTGTCCGCCCGATGAGTTGTGGCGGCTTTCGCACCTCAACTCGTGGTAATCGTGCCGCGTGCTGAAACAGCGCGTCCGACGAAATTTGAACACCAGGACAAATAACACCACCCAAATATTCGCCCTCTATAGAAATCGCGTCAAATGTCGTTGCAGTCCCAAAGTCTACGACAATCACTGGAACATTTTTTGCTCGACCATGTCGTTCAAAAGCCGCTACCCCATTGACAAGCCGGTCTGCCCCTACTTCCTTGGGGTTGTCGTAACGCACAGGCATACCTATGTCAGTCGTAGCTTCGACCAGTTGCACCTGAAGCCCGAGGTATTGTTCAACCATGGTCGTTATGGTTCCGGTCAACGGCGGAACGACGGATGCCATGATTGCACCAGTAATTTGAGATCTATCAATATTACGATCTAAAAAAAGGCTGCTGACAAGAATACCCAACTCGTCAGCAGTGCGTTCACCAAGCGTCGCCAGACGCCAACTATCTACCAACTCTTCCCCATCAAAGACGCCAAGCACGACATTGGTGTTACCCACATCAATAGCTAGCAGCATATTGAGATTCCAGATTTCTGTAACTCAGCTTCGCAAACTGAATAACAAAAGAAACCATTCTTGCTCATAAGGTCCACCGAATCTCGCCAGCCAATACACGTTCGATCTGGTTTTCCTTACGCACCAGTAGCGCTCCTCCATCATCAATACCAACGGTCATCCCACCATGCCATTCAGATTGACCGCGCCATTCTACGTGTGCCCCTTCAGAGGTAGGCGACAACGCCCTCCACCGGTTCAGGATAACATCCGTTTGTCCTTCCAGAAGAATCTTATGCCACCTGACGATCGCGGCAAGTGACTCGACCATTAGCCTCGCCGAATCTACTTTGTCACCCAGTTCCGCTTCAACCGAAGTTGCTAGTTTAGCCACTTCAATGGGTAATTTGGAGGCTTCCAAATTTATTCCAAAACCGACTACAACATATTGGCACGATCCAAAACGTCCGGCAGATTCGGTCAGAATACCGCCAACCTTTCGATACTCTGAAACAACTTGTTGTGTGGTCTTAATAACAAGATCGTTTGGCCATTTAAGTTCAATTTGGAGATCTGTCAAGGCACGAAGCGACTCTGCCAACGCAACACCCACCGTATGCGTCAGCAATGGAACAACCCGACCCGGCCGAAGAATCAACGATGCATAGAGGCCAACATCTGCTGGTGAGACCCATCGGCGACCTTGACGACCGCGTCCAGCAGTCTGGGCACGAGCAACGATGACTGTTCCTTCAGGAGCACCGTTGTCTGCCCACTCCAAGGCTAAATCATTTGTGGATGTGACTTCGTCAAAATAGAAAATGTTTCCGAAAAAATAACCTAACCGGGACTCATTTGCTGAAACCACCGACTGCAAATGATTAGGTAGCGGCCCCGGTGGCTTATGGTGTCGCAAGAAAGTCACCCTTCCCATCAACTCCGAAGCGTTTCCATCTCCACACTCATATCAACAGCCGGTGCAGAATGTGTTAATGCACCTACCGAAACATATTCCGCTCCAGTATCGGCTAAATCTGCCATCCGTTCCAATGTTACACCGCCAGAAATTTCAACCGCAGCTCGACCTCGACTGCGTAGAACAGCTTCTTTGATTTGGTCGATCGACATATTATCGAGTAATAAAATATCGACACCGGCCGCGAGGGCTACGTCGACTTGATCAAGGTTTTGCACCTCGATCTCCACTGAATGATCAGATTTCAGGGAGCGAATGTTCTGCAAAGCAGACTCGATGCCTCCTGCCAGCTCAACGTGGCTATCTTTTATCAACACCCTATCATTCAAGCAGAAGCGATGATTGGTGCCACCACCAATACGGACAGCGTACTTTTCAAGTGTCCGCAAGGTCGGTGTAGTTTTTCGAGTGTCCAAGACAACAATCCGTCCACCACTGGCATCCACGAATCGTCTCGTGAGTGTAGCAATACCAGATAAGCGCTGCAGAAAATTGAGAGCTGTGCGCTCAGCCGTTAACAATGCAAGACCGAGACCAGTCACTTCGGCCACAATCTCACCGACTTTACATTTACATCCATCCTGCCGATGTTGAATCACTTGCGTGGCAGCGTCAACTTGTCGAAACGCATCAATCGCAACATCGAGACCAGCCAAGACACATTCAGACTTGACGAGGATACGAGCTCTAGCCAGAGTGCTGGCCGGAATACAGCCCTCGCTCGTAATATCCCCATCACCTCGATCCTCATCAAGTGCTTGACGGACTAGGCCCTGGTAATCCAAGGGGACCAAAGGTTCGAATTTAACATCCGACATCAAGGTGTTAGTTCCTCCAAAATCCGAACCAATTTATTTTTCTGCTCCTCCAGAGTGGAGGCTCGCGCTACGGCTTCCGCCACGATATCTGGATCAGCACGTTCCCTAAACTTTGGATTGCCGAGCTTCGCATCATTTGCGGTTTGCTGAGCTTCAATTTTCGCTAATTCCTTGCGGACTCGAGTAAGCTCAGCCTCGCGATCGACAATCCCGGCAAGGAGTACATGAAATTGCATGTCCCGAACGATACGTACAACCGTGTCTGGGTCTCTGTCATGCTTATCGACAAGTTTTAGAGACTCTAAACCCGCAAGCTGAGTGATATAACTTTCGTGAGTGCGGAGGACAGTTAAAGTGGCCAAGTCCCCACCAACCACAACAACTGTAATTTTTTGCACCCTAGGCACACCCCACTCAGCTCGAACAGTTCGAATGGTCGTAATCACTTCCTGAAGCAGTTCCATACAGTCCGCGGCTTCATTGTCAATCCAAGCATCTTGTTTCTTAGGAAACTCAGCCAAAGTAATAGACTGGTGGCAACCGTCCGGCGTGAGTCCAGCATCAGCGTGCCGTGGCAGTTGTTGCCATACCTCCTCAGTTATGAAAGGAACGACCGGATGCAGCATTCTTAATGTTCTGTCGTGTACTTCGAGAAGCACCGCGAGCGCTACAGCACGCACTTCGCCAGTTCCATTGAGGTGTGGTTTGACTAGCTCAATATACCAATCCGCATAATCGTGCCAGAAGAATTGATAGAGTCGGTCAGCTGCCACGTCAAAGCGATATGCTTCAAGGGCGTCGTTGACCTCCCCGGCCAATTCATTAACGCGATGCAAAATCCATCGATGGACTAACTCAGTGGATGACGCCTGCGGAACAACTGGTCGTCGCTCGACCTCATTGACGTACATCAGAACAAAACGAGAAGCATTCCAAATCTTATTTACAAATTGACGAGAACCACGCAATCGACCTTCAGAAAGCGCGATGTCCATCCCGGGTGACGCAAGCGCCGTTAAGGTGAATCGCAAAGCATCAGCACCGATATCGTCCATCAAATCTAAGGGATCAACAACATTACCCTTGGACTTACTCATTTTTTTCCCTTGTTCATCACGCACGAGGGACGAAATAAACACCGTCCGAAACGGGACATCATCGCCAAACTTCAGTCCCAACATGATCATGCGTGCAACCCAGAAAAAGATGATGTCAAGGCCGGTGAGCATGAGGGTCGTTGGATAGTAACGCTCTAGATCGGTGGACCGTTCTGGCCATCCCATGGTGCTAAAGGGCCACAGCGCGGAACTAAACCAGGTGTCGAGAACATCGGTTTCCTGACGTAACGCACCGCCACAGGAGCATCGTTCTGGGGGAGTTTCCTCCACTAGGAGCTTGTCACAGGCCTCGCAATACCAGGCTGGTATGCGGTGTCCCCACCATAATTGCCTCGAGATGCACCAATCATGAATATTGGCCATCCACTCAAAGTAAGTCTTTTCCCAATTTGCTGGGACGAAGGTAATGCGCCCATCCTTGACAGCGTCGATCGCAGGCTCTGCTAAAGTCTTGATACTCACGAACCACTGATTCGATACTAAAGGCTCAACAATAGTGTCGCAGCGTTGGCAATGTCCGATAGCGTGACGGTGATCCTCAACCTTTACGAGAAAACCTTCCTGCTCTAAACGTTCAACTAAAGCTCTTCGTGCGGTGAGGCAATCTTGTCCTGCATAGGGACCTGCCTCCTTTGTCAGATGTCCAGCTTCGTCGATCACAGAGATTTGCTGCAAATTGTGCCGCTGCCCAATCGCAAAGTCATTGTGATCGTGAGCGGGCGTTACCTTAACTGCTCCCGTTCCAAAAGCCTGATCAACAAATTCGTCGGCAACAATTGGCAGTTCTCGGCCAATGATTGGCAAGAATACTCGACGCCCAACTAAAGATCGGTAACGAGAGTCCTCTGGATTGACCGCTATTGCGGTATCACCGAGCATCGTCTCGGGCCTAGTAGTAGCAATAGTGAGCGCGCCTTCATCGTCTACAAAGGCGTACTGCACATGGTATAACTTGCCATCCGTTTCCTTGTGGACCACCTCTAAATCTGACAAGGCTGTGGAGCAGCGAGGACACCAATTGACAATGTAGTTACCCCGGTAAATCAACCCTTCTTTGTACAATGAAACAAACACTCGGCGAACCGCTCGCGAAAGGCTCTCATCAAGCGTGAAGCGTTCACGACTCCAGTCAACCGATGAACCCAACCGTTGCATTTGGCCAACAATCGTCCCTTTGCTCTGCTCTGCCCATGCACGTACTCGGGCTTCGAAGGCCTCACGGCCAAGAGCATCCCGAGTAGTACCTTCAGCTGCCAATTGTTTCTCAACAACATTTTGCGTCGCGATACCTGCGTGGTCAGTCCCTGGTAACCACAACACATCAAAGCCACGCATCCTCTGCCACCTCGCAATAATATCTGGCAGTGTCTGATTGAGTGCGTGACCAATGTGTAACCATCCAGTTACATTAGGTGGCGGGAGGACCATACTAAATGGGGGACGTGTAGTTTCAGGATTCGCGCGAAACGCATTTACCGATTCCCAGTATGCGTACCACTTTGGATCGACTTTGTCGTGTTCGAACGTCTTCGATAACTGTGCCTTAGACATAAGAAAATAGACTGCCGTACACTAGTGAGAAGTGGTGATCAGTTAATAGAATTCGGCGCGCCATACTTATTTGAGACTACCTATAGGTGATAAACAGGTCAAGAAGACGTGAAATGTAACGCCCTGTATCACGTAGATACAGCCGAGGGACGCACATGTTCTCGAATGAAATTGACAATGTCTTGCATCGGGCTACCAGGGAGAAAAATACCCTCAACTCCAACCGCACGTAATTTTGGAATGTCAACATCTGGAATAATTCCACCCACGACAATGAGGACGTCCTTCATACCCTTCATCCTTAAAAGTTCTGCAATGCGAGGACATACGTGATTATGTGCACCTGAGAGAATAGATAACCCGATAACGTCCGCATCTTCTTGTAACACCGTTTCAACAATTTGTTCAGGCGTTTGGCGAAGACCCGTGTAGATGACTTCCATCCCAGAATCCCGTAACGCCCGAGCGATCACTTTTGCACCTCTGTCGTGCCCATCAAGTCCAGACTTAGCAATCACCACTCGAATCGTTCGCATCATCCTCTCACACTGCCTACCCATCTCGAGCAAGCGCTCGATGGCAAGCATGCTGTCATGTGCAACCCATGTCTAAATCATCGGTGTTTCTTCGTACTCACCCCACACATCCCGGAGTGCGTTACACATTTCTCCTAATGTCGCATAAACCCGTACTGCGTCCAACAGGGGCTCCATCATATTCGTAGTGCCATCCGCAGCTGCACGCACCTGCTCAAGGGCGCGTGCGACTCGATCACTGTCGCGTTCTCGCTTTAATAGCTGCAACTGATCTAACTGTTTCTGTTCTGTCGACTCATCGATATATAACGTTGGAATTTCAGCATCACCATCGTCTACAAAGGTCGTGACACCAACGACTGCACGCTCGCCAGACTCCACACGCTTTTGATCTCGGTAAGCACTTTCAGCAATTTCTCGTTGGGGATATCCCTGCTCAATTGCTTCCACCATACCACCACAATCATCGATCGCTTTAAAATAGGAACTCGTTTTGTTTTCCATCTCACGCGTCAATGTCTCGATCAAGTATGAACCACCCAATGGATCCGCTACCTCGGTAATACCAGTTTCATGCGCGATGATTTGTTGTGTACGAAGTGCAAGTGTCGCAGCATCAGACGTCGGCAAAGCCAAAGCTTCATCAAGCGAGCAAGTGTGCAATGAGTTTGTTCCACCCATTACAGCGGCTAGTGCTTGCCATGTTGTACGCATGACATTGTTATACGCTTGCTGACCAGTAAGTGATCCTCCAGCTGTTTGACTATGAAACCGCAATTTCCATGAACGAGCATCCTTCGCATGGAATCGGTTGCGCATAACATGACTCCAGATTTTTCGAGCAGCTCGGTACTTAGCAACTTCTTCAAAAAAATCAGAGTGCGCGTTAAAAAAGAACGACATTCGTGGTGCGAATGTATCAACGTCCAACCCAGCATCGATACCATATTGGACATATTCAATGCCGTCACGCAGTGTAAACGCTAGTTCCTGGACTGCCGTGGAACCAGCCTCTCGGATGTGGTAGCCACTAACGGAGATAGTGTTCCACTTTGGTGCTTGCTCACCACAAAATGCAAATACATCAGTGATCAGTCGCATCGATGGCCGCGGAGGATAAATGTACTCCTTTTGCGCAATAAACTCTTTCAAGATATCGTTCTGAATCGTTCCAGCCACCTGTTGCCAATTGACACCCTGCCGCTCGGCCAACACTAAGTACATAGCCAGTAACATTGGCGCAGATGAGTTGATCGTCATGGATGTTGTGACGTCCGACAATCTGATACCAGCGAAGAGTGGGAATGTGTCGAAAAATTCTGTCGGTCACTTGGCATAGATGCGGTTCGATGCAGCCATTGGGCAGATGGTGGAGCGGGAACGGCCCGACCTGGTCGCTGTATGCACCCGGGCAGCCGGCACCGACGAACACCAAGAAGCCGAGTGCCTCTACATGATCGTCTCCTTCATTGCCGACGACGACCTGGACCGGATCAATCTGTTTTCAGAGGGCGAG
>ERZ651768.492-NODE-492-length-29842-cov-21.150008_pt1 | contig 29842 bp, 22 predicted proteins | sample MGYA00514754_ERZ651768 | MGnify/ENA metagenome assembly ERZ651768
ATTCTGGGGGGGCAACTACATTTAGTTTCCCGTTCTGAATCTGTCTCAGAACCATTGGTTTGGCAATGTTGTTACCTGCTTTTGAGAAACGGATATTACCATAAAAAGTTTTCATATCTGTTTCTGCAAGCGCATCCCTCAGTTTTTCAGTGTCGAAGGAATTTGCTCGCTCAAAAGCTTCAGCCCAAACCAGCACCGCTGCTGATGCCTGTGCTGCCTGATATGGAACGTTTTTGTAACCATCAAAGGTTGCTTTGAACAGCTTATCATATTCCCCTGCAGTGCCGAAATGCTTGCCGCTATAAGTAAGCGTTTCTGCCCATTGTGTTGGACAGAGGAATCCGTTAACACCTGCACCGAATTTTTTAATAAGTTTTGCAGCTTCACAGTGTGTAAGTGCTACCATGGGTACCTTTACCTTCATTTCAATAACTTGTCGACCTGCCGTTGCAGCACCCTTGGAATGGCCTGAAACAATCAGGAGGTCCGCTTTCAAAGCCTTAGCCTTGCGAAGGGTAGGCGTCATGTCGTTTAATTCCCTTGGCAGTTTGTCATCTACTACAATCTTCAATCCATGTTTCTTGGCGTCATCCATCACACCGGCACGGATATCTAGAGAGAAGGGGTCGTTCTCAAATGCCATGGCAACTTTGACATCTCCAGGAGCTTTACCATTCTTCTTGTTGATTACTGCTGCAAGCCCAACTGCGCTGGCAAGATATTGTTCTGAAGTCGAAAGTACAGCAAAAAGATACCTATATCCCTGGGTGAAAAGGGACCTTGATGCTCCTTCAGATTCAACCATAGGAATTTTATATTTCTCAGTCACCGGAGCTATCGCCTTTGTTAATCCGGAGCTATAAGGGCCAAGAAAGAACTTGATACCGTCCTGCTTGATTAGACGTTCAGCAAGCTGGGCACCACGGGCTGGAGTCGATTCATCATCATAATATTTCACTTCAAGCATATAGGTCTTTCCACCCACTTTGACTCCACCCATTTCGTTGACACGTTTGATTCCTAGATTATATCCATTTGAAGCATGGATACCGTTCGCGGAATATTTTCCCGTAAAAGAAATCGCTGAGCCTAGAATGATCTTGTTCCCTACAACTTTGGCTTGAATAGGTACGGAAAGAGCCATTGCTAACACCAAAACCAATCCGGCAAAACAGATTTTAAACGTTGATTGCATATTTACCTCTTTGAATTAAAAAAACAGTGACCGACAGCGATTTAAAATGCTCACTTATCATCACCAGAGAAATTAATTTTTTTAGTAGCATTGGTAATTGTTTTGGCAAGTACAAACAAAACTCCCAAAAAATTAATTTTCGAAAATTTGAATCTAAACCTAAATTTCAAATTTGTCAACATATTTATTGATGTCAGTCAAGTATAAACGAGGCACACTGTTATCCCCTCATCCATAATTAATGTCAAAAGCAAGTTTGAGAAGTCACTTGTTCAAACATGCAATCAGATAAATTAGCCGTCATATATACCATTTCGAGCAAATCCAATATTTCCAAAAATATACGTAGCCCTCAGATTACAAAGGAATTGAGGTGAATTTTACAAGAACTTGGTGTAGTAGGTTGTGGAGGGTTGTCTGATAAAAAGAAAATTTCAAGGAAAAAATTCTTTTACCAACGGGACTGGAAACAAAAAATCTGTTCCAGAAGATACCTAAAATTCTTATACAAAAATGATTTCATTTTTTGGGATGCCTAACTGTGAAAGATTCTTAAAAAAATAAACACAAAGATAGCTTTGGGTAAAACAGTTCTGGAAAACAACATTCAGGATAGCGCCGGTGGGCTGGAGTTCGGTTCTCCTTTGCGGAAGCGGAGCAATTGTTTGCGCAAGTATGAATGACGATTTGGTGAATAATCGACTTCACGAGCAGCTTTCCGAATGATTTCAATAGCTTTCTTCCTCTGTCCAGACTGAAAATAAGCCTCAGCCAATGTATCCAAATTGTCGATTGTAGGGTTTAGTTCAACCGATTTCAAGGCTAATTCCATCCCTTTTTCAAGATTGCGCAATTGCCGATCTTGAGCAGTCAAATAAATCCAGGCAAGGTTATTCAGCACCAAATCATGTTCCGGATGGTGAGCAATAATTTTTTCGTAAAGTTCGATTGTTGAGGCTTCGTTGCCTAACAATATATGGACGTTTGCCAGCCGAAAGCTGACATCAAATGCTTGTGGATGTTTTCGTAAAAACTGGTTGTAATGCTGCTTGCTTTTTTCCAGGTTTTCCAACCTCTCATGGACCCAGCCCAAGCGTGCATGAATCCAGGCATTATCCGGAAGTGCCTCTAAAACGACTTCAAAATGGCTTACAGCAAGTTTTCTGTTTCCCAACATTTCATGGAAATACCCCCACTGTTCGTGCATCCAGGGCGGAAGTTGTTTTGAGGTCAAATCCTGCGGCTGCATTATAATCTCTTCCGTAACACCTTCGAGCAAATAGTGTAAATTTTTCAATACTTGCCGTGTGAAAGGATCTGTTCGAACAGTTGTTATTTCCTGCCAGGCCTCTGCTGTTCTTTGACTGGCCAACGCCTTTAAAGCAGGAAGCAGCACAGGGAGATCTTCGCCAATCCAGCGGTGCTGTTGCTCTGCCGGCTGTAAAAGCAAATGAAGATTCCAAGCCCAGAGGCTGCCGGGATTTTCATACAAAGCTTGAGTAATGTTCAGACGCGCTTTTTCCGTTTTCTTCAATTTCCATTGTGTAAAACCCAAATGAGTGAGCAACAAGGAGTTGTTTGGACGCAATTTCACAAGTTTTTTGAATATTTTTTCAGCCTCTTCCCAACGTTCCTGTCGTTTATACAGCCGTCCCAGAGTTTCTAATAAAGCCGGTGAATCCTGGTACTGTGCAAGACTTTTATCGAGCAGGACTTCCGCCTCAGCATATTGCTCCTGTTTTAACTTCAACTGAGAGAGTTCCAGTAGTGCCCATTCAGAATCCGGCTTACGTTTGAGAAAATCTTTAAGCGCATTTTCTGCTTTTTCTGTGCGCTCTGTATTTAACAAAATTCCAATTTGCTGAATGCTCGCCCATTCAAAATCCGGAGAGCTTGCCAACGCCTTATTAAACCAAAGCAAAGCTTTTTCCGGTCGCTTTAAGTTTTTCTCGTAAAAACCAAGTTTGGCCAGTGCTGCCGTATTGTCCGGTTCTGCCTGAACAAAGGATAATAAAATTTTTGCTGCCTTTTCAAAAAGACTTTGTGACTCATAGTAAGCAACCAGTTTCTCAATCAGCTTGGTTTCTTTGGGGAATTTTTCCAGCCCGCGCAAAAGAGTGTCTTCGCCTTGTTCAAACAAAAATTCGTCCCAATACAAGCGGTTCAGACGATTCACAATAACCAGATTGGCTGGAGCATTTTCCATCAGCCATTCGTAACGGATAATAGCCTCTTCATTTTTTTCCAGCATCTCCAGAGCATATCCGGTCTGCTGGATGGCCCATTCGTTTTCGGGATCGTGTTTTAAACCTTCTTCAAAAGTCTGGAGTGCAGGCTCCCATTTTTCTTGAGATAGATAAACCACGCCCAGGCGAAAGTTGGCCCAGGGATAAGGCGAATATAATTCAAGAGAACGCTTCAAATGTTTTTCTGCCAGTGAATGCTGTTCTTGAGTCCATGCCCAATTCCCATAATGCGCATGTACCCAACCGTCATTGGGAAACAATTTAAGCATGTGCAGAAGTGTTCGTTGCAGAGATTCCTCAACTACAGCAGAGTTTTTCAGGCTCGCCTTATCCAGCTCTTTTTCCTGCAAAATTACAAAGCGCCGCAGGTAAATCTTTGATTCCGGAGCAAGTTCTACTGACCGGAGCATTGCCAATCTAGCCTGATGCGTGTCACCAAGCCTGTCCCACAACGTAGAAATCCGTAGCCAAAGACCTGGATTCTGATCATTGATCAGGCTGGCAGCAATAAATGCATCAAGTGCCTGCTCAGTCAGACCTGGAACATTTGAAGCTGTTTTCCGGTCTAAAATCACTCCAATCAAATAATGTGCTTCAAACAAATTAGGATTCAAAGCAAGTGCTTTTCGGGCATCAACCAGACTAGGCTGATGTTTTTTCATTAGCCAGTAAAGCTGGGCACGGTCCAAGTATAGTAAGGACTCATCAGGATGCTTGTTTATTTGTTCCGTGTAAAATTCTAGTGATTCAACGAGACGATCCTCAGGGTACAGCCTGCCTTCCAAGCGTATGAGTGCAATAGAATCTGGAACCTGCTGTTGTCCTGTACGCAGGACCGAAAAAGTTTCAGAATAACGTTGATGACTTTCCAGATATTGAGCCAAACGTATATACCCAATTTCATGTACAGGATTAATCCGGATTGCGTTGCGTAATCGAGTTTCCTGCTCATCTGGAATTGGACTGAAAATTCCATGACAACCCGCAAAAAACCATAACATGCCAAAAACAAATATTCTCTGTATGCAAATGTTTTTCATGCTGGCAATTATTAACCTTCAGAATTTAGTCCCTGATAAGGAACCTCCCAGTTTGGAAGCATTGGTTCCTGCCCATATTTCAATCCGCCTATTTTATCAATCACAACCATCAATAATTCTGAAGTCAGCACTCCATCAGGATAAACCAGTAAAAGTGGGTAATATTCAGTTTTGCCGAATTGTTTCTTAATCTTTACATTTAGTTGAAAAAGCTGAACCAGGTAAGACAGCAGTTCTGGGCTTTCGCCCTGAAGCTGGTCCATCAATTCATCAAGAGAAAGGCTAAAATCCTGATTCTGAAACATATTGTAGTATTCAACACGATTTCCGTAGCAGCGAATGAAAATGGGTTTGACATATCCAGGAGCCCCCACCCACTCAAACTGTATACGTTTGGGAATAGCTGGAGAATCTGCGTCCTGCGGAACAACAAGTAAAAAACTGATGGATAGGAAAGCCAAAATTCCCATTGCGCTGAGCAGGACACTCAGAAATGGAAAAAGAGTTACTCTGGGAGAATGTGTGGCATACCTCATTGTTTTGAAGTTTGTCGATCGTCGGTTGGCTCTTCTTGCTTACTTTCTTCTTCAGGCTTGTCAGCAGAAATTTGCGGTTTCTCACTTTCCACCTGAAGAGTGTCATTCATGAAGTTTTTGACATCAAAAAAAGATTCACTGAATTTTTGAATCAACGGCTGCAACCCTCCAACTTGCGCAGCCAAGCCTTTTGAATGGCGCTCCACGGATTCAAGGACAGGTGAAACTTGCCGACGCCAATTATCAGAAAATTCCACCATTTGCTCCAAATGTTCACTAACAGCATCATCCAGTATCTCATCTCCAGGACGGACATGTAAATTCGGCAGCAAATCTTCCAGACAATATTCTTCAACGCTGAGTAGCAAATCTTCCTCTCGTTTACGCAAAGATGAAGCAAGCATCATGATCGGCACAACACCAACCAAAGCAATAAATGTGGTGCTGAAAGCAACAGATAAACCACTTGTCACTCCTCCAAGTGCCGAGCGCATTTGCGTGTTCAAATCTGTACCGTCAGTGCTGCGGATGAAATCTGAAAATTCTCCGACTGACTGTCCAATCCCAAAAACTGTGCCGATAAATCCAAGAATAGGAATAGCCCAAATAAACACGTTTAGAAGAGCATATCCGCTTTGCATGCGGTTGTGATCAATTTCTGCCTGGTAATTAAGAATCGAAGTAATTTCTTCTTTTTTCGGAATAGCTTTGAGGTGCCTTAACGTGCGCCGCACCCTTCGGAAAATGACACTGTCTTGAAATTTTTTCACTTTTTGCTCTTGCAAAAACTGACTGATTTCCAGAATCCGCTCATCCACATCTTTGACATAGATACCCTTTGACAAAGAATCGTGCAGAACCTGATTCCTGAAAGCCGCATAGGCGGGTAATTGCTGACGAAATTGACGCCACTTGAAAAAAATCAAGAACAATGACCACAGCACCAGAGCAAAAATCGTTTCTGAGATGCGCCCGGAAAACAGTTGCAGCCAGTATTCACTCCGGATGATTGGTATCGGAAAAACCTGATAGAAAATTCCAGTAAAAAACAACCCCAAAATTAAGGATTTAAATGCATCTATAGCCTCCACACCTGGCGGTTCTGCCAGATATGCATGGCAATTTTGACAATAAGCTGCGGTGTCCGAATTTGACCACCCGCATTTTAAGCATTTCATCAGTTGACCAATGTTTGTTACAAATTTTTTTGTATTGAAATCGCTACTGCTTGACTACTCAGGCACATTTACTTACCGTGAAGAATAACATATTCATTCAATAGTTTCATTTCCTATATTTAAAATGTCCAAACTGTACAATATTAAAAACTGGACACGCCAGAACTTATGGGCGTGGATGGTTGAAAATGCGGAAACACAAAGCAAGATGCAGGCATTCAGAGCTGATCAGATTTTTTATTGGCTTTATCAGCAGAAGGTGGAAAGCTTTGCCGAAATGCTCAATATTAGTCAGGAAATCAGGAAAATGCTGGAAGAACATTTCTGGATCAGTTCAATGAAAATTGCGGAATCACAAAAATCACAGGATGGTTCCATCAAATACCGTTTACTGCTCGAGGACGGTTACAGCATTGAATGTGTTTTCATGCCTCACACAAATCATAATACGGTTTGCGTTTCGTCCCAGGTTGGCTGTGGTATGGGCTGTGACTTCTGCATGACTGGAACTATGGGCTTGGTACGTAATTTAAAAACTGCAGAAATTATTGATCAAATTTTAACGGTTTGGGGTGATCTTCCGGATGAACAAAATTTGCGGAATATCGTTTTTATGGGAATGGGTGAGCCGTTTCATAATTACAAAAATCTACTGCAGGCTTTGGAGATTCTTACGGATAAACATGGATTCAATTTTTCTCAACGTCGCATCACCGTTTCCACTTCAGGGTTACTGCCCAAAATCCGTCGTTTCGGCAAAGAAAGAATCAAAACCAATCTGGCTATTTCTCTGAATGGAGTCACTGATGATGTCCGCTCAAAACTGATGCCGATCAACAAGGCTTATAACCTGGAAGAATTGATAAAAGTCTGCCGTGAATTCCCTCTGGAATCACGTAGACGCATCACATTTGAATACATACTGATTCGTAATCTGACTGATTCTATTGAAGATGCAAAGGGCTTGATTCGCTTACTGCACGGATTGAAATTTAAGATCAATCTGATCCCCTTCAACTCAACACCTATCAGCAAATATCAGGTACCTTCCCCGGAACAGGCACGGAAGTTCCAAAAATACCTCCTTGATCATGGTGTCGTTGCTCCAATTCGCATCTCCAAAGGACAAGATATTCAGGGTGCATGTGGTCAATTAGTTGTTGGAGCAAAGACTTGACTACAAGACGCAAGGCATAAAAACATGAAAAAAAATTGTGTAGAAATAAGTTCGTCGAAAGTCTTTCACTTAATTATTGTATGATCTTTTCAATCAGGCTATACCAAATTCCACTTGCCTTAAATGAAGATTTTGTGTAATTTCAGGAAAAACTAAAACAGCTGTTTCTTTCCCTTTTTGGAAAATTAAACTTAAGCAGGATTGTACAATCCATGGTCAGACCAAATAACCCCTTTTGAACAGGAAAGTCCGGCACATACTGGAAGTCCAGTGCATGAACTGACAGAGTAGGTGGAGGAGCATGGTGATTTGCTTTACCGCTTTGCATGCTGTCGGGTGAACAGCCATGAACTAGCTGAAGATTTAGTGTAAATCACTTTTGTCTGAAAAGATGGATGTACAACTTTCACCGGCAAAACAATTGCTCCTGCGGATGCATCTGATACTGTGTCGGAAGTGTTCTGTCGTCGCTCAGCAAATGAAAGCGTTGCGAAAAGTTTTTATAGGTTTGGAAGCCGCCTCTTCACAAGATGAGATTCGTTCGCCGGAATCTTTCCAAAAGCGCATCCAACAAATGTTGCATGAACAGTGATATTTCCGGAAATTATTTTTACTATTTCAAGAAGCATTGAAAGAGGCAAGAGATTGAAAATTTGTTCTTTTTTCAAAAGATTATGAAATTTATGCAAACTAAAAAAAAAACCAAAAAATCCTCTTAGTCTGCATTGTTGCGATCATAGTGTTTTTATTTTTCGTTTTCGATTTACAAAAGTACTTGACTCTCGATAATCTAAAATCTTCCAAAGCCACATTCATTTCATATTCTGAAGATAATCCATTGCTGGTCCTGGGTAGTTTTTTCTTGATTTATGTGCTGACTACAGCATTTTCACTGCCAGGTGCAGTCTGGCTGACTTTGGCGGGAGGCGCATTATTTGGCTTGTTTGCCGGCACGGTGATTGTTTCTTTTGCCAGCACCATTGGTGCGACTTTGGCTATGTTGATCGCCCGTTTTTTACTGCAGGATTGGGTGCAAAGTCGTTTTTCGAGACAGATACAAACTATAAATTCTGGCATAAACAAAGACGGTGGCTTCTATTTGTTTACTTTACGCCTCCTGCCGGTTGTACCTTTTTTCGTCATCAATTTTGGAATGGGGTTGACTCCGCTCCGTACAGCTACATTTTTTTGGGTAAGCCAATTAGGCATGCTTCCGGGGACACTGGTTTACATTAATGCCGGTTCGGAACTTGGAAAAATCCATTCGATCGGTGACATCCTTTCACCAACCTTGATTGGTTCATTTGTCTTGCTGGGTATTTTTCCTTTGTTAGTAAAAAAATTAATGTCAATCATTGAAGCCATAAGAATAAAAGACAATGGCTAAATACGATTACAATATCATCGTCATAGGAACAGGTTCCGGTGAGCTAGCTAGTTCATATACTGCATCGGCAATTAAAGCTAAGGTGGCTTTAATTGAAAAACACAAAATAGGCGGAGATTGTCTAAACTCCAGTATCACACTGCCAGACAAAAAAGATTTAGACTAGCACAAGATTAAGAGGTTTTTGTGGCGGCTAAGTAATCTTGATTCAGCAAATGATTAAACATAATAAAACAGTCTTTTGAGACTTAATCCATTTCAGGGACAAAACAAACTTTCCCCTTAACTGACTCTCCCGGAAGCAGGATTTTTGTCCCGTGTCCGGAATCTCCACGGGCCAGCAAGTTGAAAGCATCCGTCACATTACTGACCGGTTCAACACAAAAATAATCTGCTCCGGGTGGGGTGAAAAGTATCAAAAAATCCAAAGGAGTACTCGCAGAAATCCGGAGGCCCGCTTTCCATTCGGGCCACGAAATCAGTGCTGCACGGTTCCACCCTGTGAAAAGATTGTCCAGTACTTCTTGATTGACAAACAAACCTTGATTCAGCCATTGTGTTTCCGGAACCGACTCCAAGCGCAGAGGCATGGTTTCGGAATCATTGATCCACATTTTTTCGGTTTTTGTCGTGATAGTTACTTGTGGAGTGCGGACAAAGTAGGGATGCATTCCCAAACCAGCAGGCATCGCTAATTTTCCAGTATTGATGATTTGCAGATTGACCGTCAATGCTGAATCCGTCAACGTAAAAATCTGACGTGCCAAATAAGAAAAAGGCCACTCATCAGGAACATAACGAAATTCTATCGCGGCCCTATTTGCAGAAACTTCGGTTACATCCCAGGGGGCTTTCCATCCGTGACCATGAATGGTGTGTGCTTCCGGAGGAAAATTCGGCGGCAAGTTTATTTCCTGACCCTGAAACAAAAAACTTCCGTTGCGGATGCGATTGGAAAAAGGAATTAGTGGAAAACTTGCCATTTCCAGCGGATCTTTAGCAGCAAGCCCAGCTTGTGTGGCAGGGCGCAGCAATTCCAAAGTCTGTTTTTTAGTTTCCAGACAATAACGGGTGATACAACCTCCGACTTCTGGTAAGATTTCTAACAGGGCATTCCCATATTTCAGGGTTAAAACAGATTCTTTTGCTTCTTTTTCAAAATACATGTTGTATCACACAAAGTTCTAAGAATTATGTCAAGCCTTCGACTTGATGCAAAATTGAACGTTTATTTTTTACTAGAGCCAGCTTTGCTAATTGTTCAATTTGTTGCAGGCAACATTTAGCAGAAAGGGTCACATGTATGGACTGTTAAAAGCTATTTTGATAACATCCCTGGTAATTGGAACAATTGTACTTCCAGCATACATCTGGAGATCCATTGATCGGGAGTCCTATGAAAATTTTTTGCTGCATAGTGTTTCACCTTTGTCGCAAAAAAGTCGCAACACAATTTTGCGTCAACGTAACCAAAACCCGATGCCCTGAATCCAGATTCTAACGTAAACAAGAATGCTTGCACCAGTTCACAGTACGGTCTTGAATGTGTCATATTTGTCTAACATTGCCAAGAATTTTCTTCTAGGACTTACAGTTGCGTCAAGGACTCTAATGGAGAGGTAGTATTGTTCATCGGTTCCGGAATTTGGTTTTTGTTCATGCATGCCGTCATTAACTTCCAACATTACTGGTTACCAACGACCCTGCTGATACCGAGACTGCGTGCGGACAAATTCTGTCATTCTGATCAACAAGACGTAATCCTAATAATCACACCAACCAAATATTCTCTCCTTCAAATTAATCCCTGAGAAATCACAAAAAACAGCAGAAGAATTGAACTAATTTGCTACTGCCGAGTAAGCATTATTCCTCAACTTCTTGCGAAAACTATTACACGGCTGTATAACAGTAGACCAAGACATATAATAATTTTTACTAATTTGGCTTTTCTGTGTTTATTGAAAGTTTTTCTAAGATTGCCTTTCAGTTGTTCATAGTTTCAGGACTAACTGTTAGCATTTTCTGTTTGCAAGCTCCTTCAGCCTGGCCTCAGGAACCCAAGCCGCGTGCAGTGGTTATGGGACAAAGCTCAAGTTCCATAGCAGATATTTCGGAACAAATCTTGCTTCAAAAATTACGGAATGAATTAGCACAGACCTATGATTTCAGCGCCCAGCCGGCTTTTGAACAAGCCCTACTAAAACTTGAGCAGATATCCGGGGAAATATCCTGTCAGCAGCTCAAATGCATGTTGGAGGTGCAACAAAGTTTTCCTCAGACAATCTTGTTTTTGTTGAAAAGCCAGCCGGAGGAAAAGCGGCTTACTCTGGTAATGGTTGGAGAAAACCAGCAGTGGCGTGTAAAGCACGAAGTCTGTTCCCAGTGCCGTTTGACTCAAGAAGAGTTATTGACCAGCGTAGTGCTGCGTATGGAGGGTTATGCCAAACCTCCGATGGCAGTTGTGCATTCGAAGCCACAAAAGCAGCCAAAATCGCTTTATATAAAACCTACAGCAAAGGAAGCAGATCTTAGTCAAAAAGAGAAAACTGAAGCAGCAAAAGTAATTCTAAAACCGAAATCTCACGAAAGTGAAATAGTTCCAGCCAAGAAAGTTTTGTTACCTCTGGAACAACTTAAGTTCAAAATAGCACAAAGACGTTACAACAAGTTAATTTGGAATAAGATTAAAAAAGATTTGATGTTCTTTCGACAAAAAAACCACAAACAGTCCCTCAAGAACTTAAAAACACGAGTCAGGCTGCAGATTGATCAATATGGCAAGGTCGTTGAGCGACGACTTATAGAACCAAGCGGTTCTCAAAAGTTTGATGAAATTATTCTGGATTCAGTTGATCTGCTGAAACTGCCTCCACCGATGGATTTATTGATTCACCATCCACCATATGTGGTAACAATTCTTATCCAGCCTTGAAGTAAAACTAAAATGAGAGTTATTTTAACAGAAAATCAAAATTCTGAACTGAGATCCCCGGAAGCTGGAGCGCTTGAAGTTAAGCAGTCCGGTCTTGCTCCGGGTGAGGCTTTGAAGCTGGTTTTTGGTGAATATGCAGCTAACACTCAGCGTGCTTACGCAAGGGCCTTCCGGGATTTACAGGAATGGGCTAATATCAAGGAGTTGCACGAGATGGAAAGCTTTGATCCACTTCGGATGCTGGAATACAAAAATCAGCTGAAAGCCTCAGGCAAAAAACCATCCACAATCAACCAAACCATGAGTGCTTTGCGCAAAGTCTGCAGGGTGCTGACAGAGTTTGGCTATTTAAGGCAAAATCCTTTCAAAGCCTCAGTCATCCGGGCGGAAAAAGTTGACTCTGCGGCCAGCAAGGGCGCGCTGCAAATTTCGCAACTCAACGCAATGATTGAGGCGAATGAAGGCATGGAATACGACGGACGTATCGCACCTCTCCTGAGATTTCGGAATGGTCTGGTACTGAAATTTCTCTATCTGACAGCAGCAAGACGTGGAGAAGCAGCAGATTTACTTTGGGAAGATATCGTGCAGGATGGTTCCTTTCACGTCGCTGTTCTGCGGCATACGAAAAGCAGAAAGGAGCAGCGAATCAAATTGAGGACTGAACTGCATGCAGAGTTTGAAGAATGGCGAACGATGCTGCAGAGCAACAACATCATTTCTCCACACGTTTTTCCTTCACTTGGTTTCCGGACACTCGGCAAAAAAATGTGCGGTAAAGGAATCAACGACATTGTTGCCCGACTCGGAAAAGCCATTGGTTTGAACATTTCTGCCCACTATCTTCGACACACGGCAATCACACTTGCACTAGAACTGGGCGAGCCGTTGCAGAAAGTCCAGTCTTACGCCCGTCATGCTTCGGCCAACACCACAATTCGCTATTTTCATGATCGGCAGCTTTTAGAAAAAAATCCTACTGACAGTTTACCGATGATTTAGCAAAGCCGATTTCTTCAAGTAGATCTAAAAGATTTGATTGATTTTTACAAAGTGTGTTGTTTTTCTTGATTCGCTCACGAGCCCAAGATTGATTGGCTAAAAAAATCACTCCACAAATCCACCTTTTGTCATCCTGGCAGGATCAAGTGCCTTGTCCAGTTCTGCTTCTGAGAGATCACACATTTCCAATGCAACTTCTTTGAGTGCACGATTTTCCGCAAAGGCTTTTTTGGCAATTTTTGCTGCCAGATCATAACCGATCAAAGGATTGAGAGTCGTTACCAGAATCGGGTTTTTGCCAACAAGTGTTTCGATGTGATCCTCACGCACCACAATCCGTGAAACCGAACGTTCAGCCAGATTCCGGGAAGCATTAGTGAGCAACCGGATTGATTCGAGCAAGCTGTGCGCCACCATCGGCAGCATTACATTCAGCTCAAAATTTCCGGACAAACCGCCAACACTGATCGAAGCATCGTAACCGATGACTTGCGCACAGACCATGGCCATCGATTCTTCAATCACCGGATTCACCTTTCCGGGCATAATCGAAGATCCAGGTTGAAGTGCAGCCAACTGAATTTCACCGAGTCCGCCGTTTGGTCCTGAATTCATCCAACGCAAATCATTGACAATTTTCAGCAAACTAACTGCCATAGTTTTTAATTGTGCTCCCAAAGCTACCGGCGCATCAACTGTCGCTTGTGCTTCAAAATGATTTTCTGCTTCCCGAAAAGACTCACCTGCAAGTTTAGAAATTTCTGCTGCAAATTTAGGTGGAAATTCAGGATCGGTATTAATACCGGTGCCGACCGCAGTTCCGCCCATCGGCAGCTCTGCCATCTGCTGCAATGCTGATTCTATGCGTTGAATGCCAATTTCGATCTGTCGGGCATATCCCCCGAATTCCTGCTCCACTGTCACGGGCATGGCATCCATCAGATGGGTCCGGCCAGTCTTGACCACATGCGAATACTCAGCACCTTTTTTCAAAAATGTTTCACGCAAAAATTTAAGTACCGGAATCAAAACATTTTTTGCCTCAATGTATCCTGCAATCCTGATGGCGGTCGGAAAAGTGTCATTTGAACTTTGGCCAAAATTAATGTGATCGTTCGGATGAACCTTGACTGACAAGTCCGGAACCAACTCCATTGCACGATGCGCAATCACCTCGTTGGCATTCATATTACTGGACGTTCCGGAACCAGTTTGGTAAATGTCAATAGGAAAGTGCTCATCCAGTTTCCCATCAATCACTTCCTGTGCAGCCAACTGGATGGCATGCGCAACATCTTCCGGAATGTTGTCCATTTCAGCATTAACTTTTGCTGCACCCTGTTTGATCACGCCCAGGGCATGGATCAGTGGGCGGCTGATGCAGATTCCACTCACAGGGAAATTGTCGACGGCCCGTTGAGTTTGCGCGCCATAAAGTGCTGCCTTGGGAACTTTGACTTCTCCCATTGAATCTTTTTCTATGCGATATGCTGAGCTCATTTTGTTCCTTTCTTTTTTTCTTGATGACGATTTTCCATCTTTGTTTTTTTATCTTTGAAAATGCTATTTTTCTATGCCAATACTCCACCGTCCACTGTGAAAGTGCTGCCTGTAACGTATGAAGCCGCATCAGAAACCAGAAAAAGCATCATCCCGGACATCTCACTCGGCTGGGCAATTCGGCCCAGCGGGATTTGCTGTAGAACATTTTTCATCAGCTCTTCATTCTGAGTCAAGGCGGAGGCAAACTTGGTGTCAGTCAGTCCGGGAAGCAGGGCATTCACGCGGATATTCTCGTGGCCCAGTTCCTTGGCGAAGGCTTGTGTCATAGAAATGAGACCAGCTTTGGTGATGGAATAAATGCTTTGTTTATGCATCGGAATACGACCGTTGATCGAAGAAACATTGACGATGCTTCCTCCTCCATTTTCCCGCATTAGTTTTGCCGCATGCTGGCTCATGAAAAAAGGCCCCTTCAGGTTCACATTCAGTGTTTTATCCCATGCCTGTTCATCAGCTGCCAGGACAGAACCATAAAAAGGATTGGTTGCTGCATTATTGACCAAAATGTCCAACCGTCCGTGAGTCTTCTGAATGTTTTGAAAAAGCGCTTCAATCTGTACAAGATCTCCATTATGGCAAACCATGCTGGAAGCCTGATTCCCGGATTTTATTATAACTGCTTCAACCTCTTTTAAATTTTCCGCCTTGCGGCTGGTCAGTATGACATGAGCACCATACTCTGCCAGAATTTGAGCCGTAGCAGCACCAATCCCCCGGCTTGCACCCGAAACTAAGGCTACTTTATCCGTCAGATCAAACATTGCCGGAATTTCCATACAACCTCAATTAAAAAGCATGCGTCTATGCCATTACAGGTGATTTTGAGATTAGCCCGGAACGGATTCGTGAGCTGTTCTCAAAACAATCTGAATCACTCGATCCATTGAATCGTATATGTTGTTTATATTATCGTTTGTTAGCTGAAGACGCAATGCGGATTTGATTCAAGATCAAATCTGCTTCGTTTGAGATTTCGTCTTTTTTGACTGCATAATCCTTCGCATAACGTCAAATGCTAGAAAGCCTAATTACTTGACAAGTTATTGCATAGATTTTGCGTTGCCACTTAAGACCATCTTCTATAAACTGAGCTGTCTGGCGTTTTGATTTTCAAAATCATAACTATAAAAATTCTATTTCAGCAAAAAGAAAAAATGGGTAACTGGATTGTGCTAACTGTTGGTACACTCGTGGCGATGGTTGTATTTCGAATGAAGAGGCCGGCTGACGAAACATTGGAAACTCCATCAAATTTTATAACGTTTTTTCATCCCATTCTGGGAGAAGGTGATTTGTTTGTCGGTGGAGTTTTAGTCTTATATTTTTCATCCAGATTATTCCTAGCATTATCCCAAACCATAAGATCTATATTTTAACCGCAGAAACCCAAAGATAGTTTCGATCTAATAAAATACTTACTGTAGAGAATAATTTTTTTTAATGAAAATATGACTCGCCATTTTCTGGTTTTGTTTTTGACTTTATTTCAGGATAATTACGTCAGGGTAGGTACATTGCTTGGAGCACTGGCAGGGTTATGGAGTCCTGAAATATTGAACGGCGAACAGGCAACAAACGCCTTTGTTTTCGGATTCATCGGCTGGGGTGTCGGAGCTTATCTAGCCCATTATCGCTCCGCAAATTCACAATACTCAAAAAAAAAGAAATTTCGGGTCTTTCAGGGTGGACAATAATTTTCTCTACTTGAATAAAAACACAAAAGCATTTCTTATAGGTCTTTCTGCGGACATCAGTTTGAGTATTATTGCTCCAGCCTTCTTTATATCCTAACTGAAAAAACTGACATGCCTAAAGGACATGGCGACAAATAATTTTTTTGGAACAGAGTTGCCTATTATCCAGGCACCAATCGCTGGAGTTAAAGGTAGTTCTTTAGGAATATCTGTTCCTTTTGCATTTTGACTTTTTTCCAGTTCTTCAACTTCTGGTCGACAATACTTAATGGAGCCACATGAAAAAAACATTACTGCCTACCATATCATTTTTTTTGCTGAGTTGGTGGGCATCAACTGATTCGTTGGCCGGAAATGATCTTGAAAAAGCTATTTTTGCTGGTGGTTGTTTCTGGTGCATGGAAGCCGATTTTGAAAAAATTTCCGGAATAAAAGAGGTCGTTTCCGGTTATATCGGCGGAACAGCTAAAGATCCAACCTATAATAATTATGGAAAATCAGGTCATATTGAAGCAGTCCAGATTTTATATGAACCGTCCGTGATTTCTTATGCTGACCTGCTAGAAATATTTTGGTTGAAAATAGATCCTACTGACAAAGATGGACAATTTTGTGATCGCGGTCATGAGTATTCATCTGCAGTTTTTTATCTTTCTACTGAACAAAAAAAAATGGCTGCAGAATCGAAAACTCTGCTTGACAAATCCGGCATGCTTCAGGAACCGGTTAAAACTGTAATTAGAATTGCCGGTGAGTTTTATCCTGCAGAAGATTATCACCAGAATTATTACAAAAAAAACAAATTAAGATATCATTATTACCGCTTTAGATGCGGACGGGATCAGCGGCTTGAAGATTTATGGGGTGAAAAAACAGACAGAACTAAAATATTCAAAAAAACATCAAAATATAAAATTCCAGGCAGGGATGAGCTTAAAAAGAAACTGACACCTTTGCAGTTTGAGGTAACTCAGAACGGTGGTACAGAACCGCCGTTCAGGAACAAATTTTGGAATAATAAGAAAGAAGGAATTTATGTTGATATAGTTTCAGGTGAGCCTTTGTTCAGTTCAACTGACAAATACAAGTCTGGTACCGGCTGGCCCAGTTTTACAAAACCTCTTGATGGCGCCGGTATAATCAAAAAAGTAGACAACAGCTGGTTCTATATAAGAACCGAGATTAGAAGCGGATATGCAGACTCTCACCTGGGTCATGTTTTTAATGACGGTCCTAAACCTGGCGGATTGCGTTATTGTGTTAACTCGGCGGCGTTGCGGTTTATTTCAAAAAATGACCTAGCAAAAGAAGGTTATCACATTTACAGAACCTTATTTCAAAACTGATTCCCGTTTAACCCCTGTTTCGGAAATATTTCAAAGACACTTTCTGAATGTACCAATAATAGTTTTATAGCGAAGAAGATTGTTCACTTTATATAATGGTTCACATTTGATAGAAGCGGCCCGGATAATAAAGGCAGGCAAACGATTCCAGCTCTTCTCCTGGCTCCATGTTAGACGCTGAACCACGAAGAGAGCATCGTCTTTCTTAATTGAAAGCATTTCTGCATCCTCCTCGCTTGCGTTAGTGGCGGAAAAGATATGTTCTGCAACTGAAGTGATCCAAGGTACTTTTTGAAAAAGCTAATCATTCGGTCCTATTTCCACAAAGATTTCCTGCTTTACTTCCGGAACAGTTTCAATACTGATACATAGTTCCTCTAAAAGGAACGGAACTTCTTTCAAATAATGGAGGAAGGACTGGACACGGGAGAAGGGGCTTAAACTTCAGGGGGTTTTGGAGCGTTGAAATAAATTTTTGACTTCCTCCGGATCAATAATTTTCCAGGCACAAGCGATTTTCGTAGCCCTTCAATTCCTGCCAGGTGGGGCGTTTGAAGAACACGCCTTCGCCTCCGGAGTTTCTGATTTTTTGCGACATTCCGCGTAAAAAAATGTAGAGCACACCACCAAATTTTTCGTTATATTTTTCTTCACTTTTAAGTTTAAACCAGTAGGAAGTTGCAATTGTATAGATTTGCAGCTGCAGTTGATAGTGTTCTATTACCTCGCGCTCCACTGTCTCCACACTATAATCTGCCAGCATATTACTTTTCCAGTCCAGCAAATAAATGAGACCTTCGTGTTCAAACAAAAAGTCAATAGAACCACGTAAAAAACCTTTTTCAACTTGCCAGCCTTCCACATTTATTTCATTTTTTTGCTGGCAGTCTGGTGCCTTCGTGCCGGGGAAACGATTGTGCATTTGTATCATTTCTTCCGGAATTGGAAAGTAAAAATCAGCTTCACGTAAATAACGTTTACAGCCTGCCAGTTCAAGTTTGGGATCATCCTGAGTTTTGCCCAACCTGACCGGAGTGCGCAAAGTGCGCCAGATTATCTCCGCAATTCGCGGCACAGTTTCAGCCGAGCGTTCAAAACGCTCCCTGAATGAGTCAATCAAGCGATGGACAGGAGGAAGGGCAAGCCATTCTTGTGGGGAGCTGCTTTCTTGAATTGTGTTAAAATCCACAAGTTCCAATAACTCATGCAATAGATTCCCGGTTTGCACTCCACCCGGAAGCAAGTCTTTTTGGGCTTTGTGGCTAAGGTGTCGAGTTCCGTGTGTTGGGTCTGGAATCGTGGTTTGTGTTTCTAGAATGAGCGTATTGTCGGTTTCATCATTTTCCCGACGTTCTCCCAAATCGGTTTCTGATCGAATTTCAACAGGCGAAATGTTTCTGGCAACCGACTCCTTTATTCCAGCCGCCTCCGCATCCTTTTTCCTGTCCATTCTGGTGAAGGAACTAACCACAAAGCCTCTCTTTTTATAACGGAGTTGACTGAAAGATTCCTCCGGATCATTTGTATCACCAAAAATTGCAGGGTTTGCTGGAAGCAGTGGCGGTTTCCAGGTCCGCAATTTTTCCTGCACATTTGTTTTGATATCCTCCTGTTTATTCACAGCATAATTTCCAACAATACTGCGACTGAAAGCGGAGTTCCCCCCGGCAATTGACAACTGTTCATTGATCGCTGTCAGCTGCTCATTAACAAATGAATAGGCACCGCTGACTTTGCAGACACGTTTTTCTGAATTACCCGTTAAATATCCTGAGTAGGGCAAATAGAGTCGTCCGCAAGCTCGTGTCATGGCGACATAGAGCAGGCGCTGTTGTTCTTCTTCCACCTGCCACTGATGTTCAGTAGGAATTGCTGAACTAAGCAAATCTATGACGAGATTTTCATCTGCATCATGATAAAACTGAATCGATTCTTTTTTGTTTCCAGTAAGTCCTCCAAATAAAAATACCACTGGAAATTCCAAACCTTTTGCTGCGTGCATTGTCATTAGCTGAACAGCATCCCGCTCACTTTCCAAGCGCAGCAAAGTTTCATTTTCTCCCGGATCTTCTTTACCCTCAATGAAGCGCCGCAACAATTGAATCAATTCAAACAGATCAAGATGCCGCTCCATTACTTGTCTGTTCAGCACCTCAAACAGATGCACATAATTCGTCACGCTTCTCTCATCTCCACCCAGCAACAATTCACGCTCAACCAATTTAGTATTCTGCAGAATCTCTTCAAATAATCTCCGAAACCGTCTTGCCTCTGCAAACGAATTCCACTGTTGAAGTTGATGTAATAAATCGGAGCCCCATGTTGGAGTTTGTGCCAGTTCCTGAATATTTGCGCCAAAAAAACGAGTCAGCCAAACCTTGGCTGTACGTGAATGATCTGTTGGATGAGCGACTGCTTCCAGCAAATCAAGTATTTCCTTAGCCTCGCGTCCGGTAAACAAACCTTTCTGTTTGTAGAACGCAAAGTCGATTCCATGCCTGCGTAAGGCTTTTCCTAATGTTTCACCTTCACTACTTTTGCGGAACAGCACACAAACATCCTGTTCACGCAGAGGTCTTTCGCCTTCTTCATACTTCCAGACAGGGCGCTCTATTTCAGATATCCCAATTCGCAAAAGTGTTTTTATTTCAAGCGCAATCGCCTCAGCAAATCTTGAAGTCGCATTTTCTGCCTGATCGTCCAAGAACAAACTCAATAAAGCACTTTGATACAGTTCGGAAATATCAACCTTCAAGACCGTTTCCGCAGCCTGCATAAAATCTTTTTTTCCAAAATATTTTTTACCTAGCAAAGAATTGAATGAATCCAGTATTTCCAAAGGGATTTTAGGTTTTTTCAACTTTCTCTGCTCTGCAATTTTTTTCCCGGAGACAGTAAACTGAGGAAGCAATTCCAGCAAATGAATGGCATTGCGCTCCGGTGTTTCATCCTGCAGTTCCAGTTCAGGTTTCCCGCAACCGACTCGCTGATAAAGAATTCCGCGCTCATCGGGAAACCAGGAATCTCCACTAAAAATACGATTCAATCCGCTCAGCAGGATTGCAGATGAACGGAAATTTTTTTTCAGCGTAAACGGCTGACGAGAGGTTTTTTCCTCAAATGTTTTTCGTGCCTGCAGATAGGCAAAAATATCTGCACCACGGAAAGAATAAATAGCCTGTTTTGGATCTCCAATCACGATTAAACGATGCTCAGGACTTTCAAAAAACAAGTGCCGAAAAATAGACCATTGCCGACGGTCAGTATCCTGAAATTCATCGACAATTGCACAAACATATTTTTTACGAACTGCCTTTGTAAGTAATGTTGGGACTGGGCTTTCATCATCCAGAGGTAGCACCTGTTCTTCAACTAAACGCAGTAAGTCATCAAAATCAAACGTCCCCTGTTCTAATTTTGTTTGCTCCAGTTCATGGCGCACATCTTTAAGAACCTGCTGTGTCACCCAAGTTTTTAGAATTTTCTTTGCACCACCGCTGAAACCGCACCGCAGTAATAAATTTTCACAATCAGCAACTGCTTCAATCCAGTCCCGTTCCGGTTCAGGAAATTCTTCCTGGCTGTGCCACTGTTCTCCAGGCATCAAATTTTTTCTACATTTTGGGGTTGTAACCGCAGCCAGTTCTATATCGAAAACCCCGAGCAAATTTACTAGGGTTGATTCCCCTGAGTGGGCTTCCCCCAGAGTTTCCAACAGCAAATTAAGGTTGCGTAAAGTTTTTCCCATGGAAGATCCATTGAGTGCTGTTACTTCAAAAGCTGAACATATTGGATGTTGAGTCAAATTATGACTCCTTAGATTCCGATCTTTGGCAACCAAAGCCTCCCAGTACTCTGTGAATTCTTTGAGAAAAACATCAAAGACTGGCAAATTTGGAATGAATTCCCCGTCTCTAGAAATCAAAGTCCTGATGTCTCTTTCCAGGGTGTCGAGATTTCCTTCGGTATACTTCACATAAAACGCAAAAAGTTGTGAAACAGGGGTATTTTGAGAAAGCAGTTCTCTGCGCAAATAACGCCTAAATACTTCTGAGAAAAGCAGGTTTGTGTCACACAATTGCTGTTCAAATAATTGCCGATTTTCAAAAGCAAATTCCCGTAAAACCCGTTTACAGAAGCCGTGAATTGTGTAAACTGGAGCCGAATCAAAATCCAGCAATGCAGCTTTTAACCGTTCTTTCCGGAGAGTATTAATTTCCCAAAATGGACCTTCCGGAACAGTTTTGAAGGAGGTGTTGTTTTTTTCGCAGGTTTCCAATAATTCCCGGAGTTTTGAACGCAAGCGCAGACGCAGTTCGGCAGTTGCCTTTTCTGTGAAGGTCACGAGCAAAATGCTTTTGAGCGGTATTTCCTGCTCCAGCAGCAGTTCCAAAACCAATTCCACAAGAGCAAATGTTTTGCCGGTACCGGCCGATGCTTCAATCACCGCAAACCTGTCATGTTCCCCGTGTAAAACATCAACCTGCTTGTCATGCCCTGACGAATTTTTCGGTTCATTCTGAAACAATTCTGACTGTTTTGGAATGTAGACAGAGCTGAAATTATTTTTTTGAGGCATTGTATTTTTCAGGTTCAGGAAGAGTCTCAGCATTTTAATATAGCCAGCCGTACATTTCAACTGCTCCATATTTCAGGAGCACGTTAATAACTTGTTCTTCTCAACATTTATCCATAAGCTGGAGTCTTGTTGTTTCCATACATTTGACGACTTTTGGGAGCCGGCCATTCATGCGTTATAATGCACTTATTTCCTCTCTGACAGATCATTTGCAGCAGGCAGTACTAGTAATTGATCAAAAGGAACAGGTGGTTTATTGTAACGATTCAGCTGCTCAATTTTGGCAAAAGGACGCTCTGCGCCTGCTCGGAAAACAAAGCACAGATTTGTTTCATGCAGATTTCATGATTCAGGAAAAAATAAGCAGCGTACTTGACACCGGGAAAATTTTCCGGATGGGAGCATATGTTCTGCAGACACCGCCTTTGCAGGAGCGAGGAACAGAAATTGTGATTGCTCCGGTTCGCAGTAAATCCGGTAGGGTAAAGCTGGCAGTGATAACAATGCTGGAAAGCACCACCCTTCAAGAATTTCAGGCCAGAGAACAAGAAGAACAATTGGCGCGTTCGCTAGGGACATTGGCTGCTGCCTTAGCGCATGAAATACAAAATCCGCTCAGTGGAGTCAGGGGCATGCTCCAGTTGCTGGATCGTGACCTGCAAAACACAAAGATCAAAAATACATCCATCAGCATGATGCTGGCCGAACTTGATCGGGTCGAGCGCCTGTTGAAGCAGCTGCTTCTACATTCTCATCCCGTACCTTTGGAGAAAATCTTATTTGACATACATGATCTGCTGAATACGGTAATCCGTTTTGAGCAAGACACTGCAACTCAAATCCGGTTTGTCCGCAGTTTTGATACCTCACTTCCATACATTCATGCTGACCGGGACAAGCTGCATCAAGTTTTTTTAAATCTGCTGCGAAATGCAGTTGAATCTTCACCGGCCGATGCTTCTGTAACCATTCATACCCGTTATTGTGGGAAATGGGAGCTTGCCGGTACTAACCTGGATCCTGAACGAAGTTATACTCTGATTGCGGTAGAAGACGAGGGCGCAGGTGTTCCGCCTGAACAGCGCAATCAATTATTCAAGCCTCTTTTCACCACTAAAAGCGAAGGGCATGGTCTCGGATTATCAATCTCACACCGACTGATCCAAGCTCATGGCGGGTTATTGCGCTATGTCCCTGGAGATTCAGCTGGTTCAAATTTCCAGGTGTTTTTGCCACATCGAATGTCTGACGTTCCCGTATAATATTTGTTTAAATCCTGATACAGTCATCACAAGCCCATAAACTAAAAATCAACATAAGTTAACAGAAAACACGAAGGAAATTTTGCAGAAACCATTCTCTGTATGCTCCAAGTCCTTGAGTGATGGTTTTTTCACTTAACATAATTATTTACAACTTCACTTTTCAAAAAATTTAAGAAAGGAAAGATATGAGCAAAAAAGATTCAATCGTTATTTTAGGCATGGCCCGTACTCCCATGGGTGGATTCCAGGGTGTTCTGAAAGATGTTTCCGCTCCGGTACTGGGAAGTTTTGCCATCCGCGCCGCACTGGAACGCAGCGGAGTTCTAGCCGAAAATGTTGACGAAGTCCTGATGGGATGTGTGCTTCCAGCTGGCATGGGACAGGCCCCGGCACGTCAAGCCTCTCTTGGAGCCGGGATTCCGGTTGCGGCCGACTGCACCACAGTGAACAAGATGTGTGGTTCAGGAATGAAAACAACAATGCTGGCACATGATTTATTACTTGCAGAAACTAACGAAATAATGGTTGCAGGAGGAATGGAAAGCATGACAAACACTCCGTATATTTTGCAGAAAGCTCGTTCCGGTCAACGGCTTGGGCATGGTCAAATGACGGATCATATGTTTCTTGACGGCCTTGAAGATGCCTTTGACAAGGGAACTCTGATGGGCGTTTTCGCTGAAAGAACTGCGAAAAAATACGGATTTAGCCGAGAGGCCCAGGATGAATTCGCCATCCGATCCTTGACACGTGCTAAAAAGGCGATCGAGGACGGAAGTTTCAAAAATGAAGTCACTCCCGTCAGTTATAAAAACCGTAAAGAAGAAACTTTAGTAGAGCTGGATGAACAGCCCTTAACTGCCAATATAGACAAAATCCCAAACTTGCGGCCTGCCTTTGAAAAAGATGGTACAGTCACTGCTGCAAATTCATCGTCTATTTCCGATGGTGCTGCAGCACTGGTAATGATGCGTGAATCAACTGCAAAAAAAAGTGGTTTTAAACCTATTGCACGTTTTCTAGGTCACAGCAGTTTTGCGCAGGCTCCAGAATGGTTCACCACTGCTCCAGTGGGTGCAATTAAAGGTGTTCTCAAGACTGTCGACTGGAACGTAGATGACGTAGAGCTTTTTGAAATCAACGAAGCTTTTGCAGTAGTTACGATGGCAGCCATGAATGATCTCGATTTACCTGCAGAAAAAGTCAATGTCCACGGCGGAGCCTGTGCACTCGGACATCCAGTCGGTGCTTCCGGAACTAGAATCCTGGTGACGCTGATTTCCGCTTTACAAAAATATGGAAAAACCCGTGGAGTAGCCAGTCTATGTATCGGAGGTGGAGAAGCTACTGCTATGGCTGTGGAAGTCTTGAGTTAGGAATTTTTATGTTGCAATTTAACCGGTTCACAGCGAGAATCGAAGTGTTGCAAAAATAACAGTTAAGATGACCCAAGCACCTTAACAAACTGTAAATCATGAGGGGTCTAACACCAAGGACGATGTTAGTCCTTCAGACGTAGGTGGCGGCTCTAGCTTAGATACTTTAAGTACCAGCGAAAAATTTGCAATGCCTTGATGGCGGGCGTAGCTCAGTTGGTAGAGCTCTGGATTGTGATTCCAGTGGTCGAGGGTTCAATTCCCTTCGCTCGCCCCATTTCGAACTGCTCTAGAGATAACAATCTGCAAAATTCTGCCTACTTTTTCTCTGCCTGCGGGCGTAGCTCAACTGGATAGAGCATCAGACTTCGGATCTGAGGGTTGGGGGTTCGAATCCTCCCGCCCGCGCCAGAAAAATCAGTAACTTACAGGATTTTACACTTTAAAAAATATTAATTTGTGCCACTTTTGTGCCATTGAGTTTTAAAAATGGCACTAATTCTCCCATCAAGTATCTTGGTTTTTCAGCCGCTATGGGCACAGTTCCTCAAAATGGGGAACGGTTTCGTAGATTTTCCGAATCCATTTGCCCAGCTAGAAGGCTTGTGTACCGGAAGTCACTGGTACAGCCCCCACCACGATCTTCTCGATCTCTTTTTCACGGTCTTCAGTGTTTTAAATCACCAGTTTGAGGAAAAGCAATTTTTTGAAAATCCGAGCCTGATGGTTCCTGAAATACCTGCAGATCGAATTCCGGCACAACAGCCAAGATATGATCAAATATATTGGCCTGCACAGCCTCATACGCAGTCCAATTTGTGTCCTTACAAAAAACATATATTTCAATCGGCAGCCCTTTTTCAGCTGGAGAGAGCTGACGGACAATGAAGGTCATCTTCTGATGGATCATCGGATGTTGTTTGAGATACGCCTCAACATATGAGCGAAAAACTCCGATGTTAGTCAATCGTCTTCCGTTGACCAGGGTACTTTCGTCAACATTATGTTCCTTATTAGAAGTTAATATTTCCTGTTCACGCTCTTGTATGTCTTTGCTGATCAATTGAATACGTTTGAAGCGCTCAAGCATCTCAGTGTTGCAAAATTTAATACTGCCGAGGTCAATGTTAACAAATCTTTTAATTCGTCTACCGCCCGACAAATTCATGTTCCGCCAATTCCTAAATGACTCATTTATCAGCGCGTACGTGGGAATTGTTATGATAGTGTTGTCAAAATTTTTGACTTTAACAGTAGTCAATGTGATCTCAATCACATCACCATCAGCGCCGTATTTGGGCATTTCAATCCAGTCCTTCGGAGCTACCATTTTATTTGCAACCAGCTGAATTCCTGCCAAAAGACCCATCAGAACGTCTTTAAAAACAAACAGCAAAACTGCTGTCAAGGCGCCCAAACCACTTAAAAAATAGAGCGGTGTTTTCTGGAGTAGCAAGGACAAAATCAGGATTCCAGTCACAAAATAAAGAACCAGTTTCAGCACCTGCACAAAAGGCGTGATTGAAATTTCCTTTGCAATGGCTGAGTTTCCATAAATAACCACAAGAGAACTCAGCAACGCGTCCAGAGCCATCATTCCTGCTATTAATAACAAAATGCTGATCAGGGTTTGACTCAGAGGAATCATCGCAGTACCTGCCAATATTGGTGGGCTCAGAATATAAAAAAGTATCAGTGGAATGAAGTAAAGCAGACGTCTAAAAAAATGTTTTTCCACTAAAACATCGTCCCACTGCAGATTAGTAAAGCGAGAAAATCTTTCAAATGAACGTATTATCGGACCCTGCGCTATTTGATGTACAATCCAGCAGGCAAAAAGAACCAGCAGTATTAATCCACCCCTGACAAGCGATTCAACAACCACCTCTGGTAAATCTAATTGTAAAAATTTATCGTTCAAAAAATCATTTAATAAATCACTTAAATATTGAATCATATTTACTTCATATAAAGTGGTGGCAGTATTGACTCTTGGTCATTCTTTTTATTTTTTATCTCTGCAAAAGACATCCCACAAAATCGTTTTTTAATTCTTCCAATGAATTACCGTTTTGATGATTTCCATAGAGAGAAGAATTAAGAGTTTTGATACCTATTTTTAATTCCATAATTCGTTCTCCAATTTATTCTAATCCCTGTGGAGGATCATCAGACCAGACTGAATTGCCCCATTTTAACAACGCATTTTGCACCGCTGCATAATGCCTGTTCCACCAGGAAGCCTTTGCTTCAGTGATGAAGCTCAGTGACTTGGTATTAATGGTGATAAAATTGACAGGATTAATCAAATTACTAAAAATAATGAGCTAGAAGGAGAAACATGTATAGAAGGTTAACTCACTCTTAGCTATGAATGATTAAAGCACAAAATATAACAAGTCATCACCGCATGAAAATACGCTTATTAGGTAACTATTCAATGCCTGCTGAATATAAATTTTTTATACACAATGCCCACTTTCGCAAGTGCCTGCAGTGTTTTAAATCACCAATTTTAGGAAACGTCAATCCCACCGTATGATACGGCGGGATACCGGTGTGAACAGTTAAACTGTGGCCACCCCATGAACATGTCTTTTCGAAGGGCTTTTTGGACAATTCCCTCCCGGGCTGCTGCTGGAGTCGCAAAAACTGCACCTGCCATATTTCAGCACAACATGTGTCCTGATAGGACTTAGTGTGCAACCGTATCCTGCTTTACCGCTGCTTCCGCAGTAGCTGCATTTTCCTTCTACCGGGGAAACGTGCTTCCTGGTAGGACTTTTTGTGCACATGTATCCTGCTTGACCGCTGCTTCCGCAATACATACATGACATAGTATCCCCCTTATTCAATATTAAAAAAGCAAAATATACAATTTCACTAAAAAATAGTGTGTCATCGTCAATAAAAAACTTCAAGTAAAACAGGCAGTGACTGCAGGCTCTTTTTTCTTCACGATAACTTTATGAAGTAATAAGAAGTAATAAATTACCTGAAATGGAGGTAGGTCACATTCTATAACCTGAATCTTTAACACCATCATGAAGCTTTTTAGTTTCCTCACATTGGACTTGGACACTTGCCTTTTGCCCATAATTTTCATTATCAATTTTGGAATTAATTTTTTGGCTTCTTAATCAGTTTGAGAAACAGCTAAAATAGCTTCTTCAAATTCACTTATATTTTCTGAGAAATTTGTCATACCATTTGAAAGGGTTACCATATTTTATGAAAAATTACGAGCAGATACAGTTTGGTCTGTTACAGCTTTTGAAACAGACTCAATAGCCTTTTTGCAGACTGTGAATTGATTCATTTACGTCTTTCACTTCCCGGATAGATTTCTCCGCCGAAAAACCATTTTGCTCAAAGAGTTCAATGTGTAGTGAAATCAAAACGAGTCAAGGGAATATTTACACGGCTCCAATGGAATCTCGCGGAGGGTTGACGGATTTAATTTTAGTTTTTTGGTTTGGTTTTCGGTGCAGTTCTCTTCGGTGCATTGATCATAATCTAGTTCCTCAAAGGTAATGTTCCGCGCATCCACAAAAAGACTTTGAGATACAAGTTCAAATCTTTCCGAAAGCTTTGCCTGAAGAAGGGTGAAGATAATCTGCTTTTTGACTTCTGTGAAAGTACCAAGTGTAATCAGAGGGCCAATCAGGGGTGGAGGTTTGCGATCTTACGCAAATGTAAGGTTTGATATCTGTAGGTGGTAGACAGAAGAAGGATGGTATTGAGGAACGGATGAAAAAATTTTACTCATAATTATTATTTCTCTTTTTAGTTTCACCGTCATCTCGTGTTCTAAAAAAGATAGTTCAAGTTCTTCTGGAACAACTACAACCCCGCTGAGGAAACTACCACCACCTCTTCCGGTTCTGGAGTATTAGTGGGAGTAGGTAAATCAGGAAACATCGTGAGATCAACGGACAATGGAACCACTTGGGATAATGCGACTTTTCCAACAGCAAATGTTCTCAGAGGAATTGGATTCGGAAACAATACCTTCGTGGCAGTAGGTAATTCAGGAAACATCGTGAGATCAACTGATAATGGAAAAACTTGGGATAAAGTGATTCCCTAAATACAGAAACTACCTTTGGAGTCACCTTCTCAGAATAACTCCTAAAAACCTACCTCATCATCTCCTGTGAGTATCCCTAAAAAACCAACATAAAAATAATTGACAAAGTGCAGCTTATTGTTTACTGTGGCATATCAGTGGGATTACTTAGTCAATTTCTTGTGAAGATTCGTTATTTAAACTTTTTCATCTAACAGAAATCAAACAAAATGAAATTTAACGCCCTTATAATACAAATCGTCATTATTTTAATTGTGATTGTAGTAATTACATTAGCAACCAGACATTACATGTTTTATCAAAACATTGATATTGATTTAGCTTCATGGGGTGTATTTTATGCAACATATGGTATACTTTATGCGATCATAATCGGTTTTATTTTGATAGGTGCTTTGGGGAGATATGAGCAGTTAAAATTAGCTGTAGATTCTGAAATTAATGTAATACAAAATATAAGAGATTTTTTAATTTATTTTTCAGATCCAACCAGCATGCAGCGTGCAGAACTCAAAGGTTCTCGCAGTGAGCAAATTAGTGTTCTTTTAAATATTCGCCAAGCTTTATATACATATGTCAAATCTGTCTATGAAAAAGAATGGTTGGAAATGTCTGATAAAACTGAAATGACTGACCCTGATTCAACGCAAGAACTAAAAGCTATTATTGTCTCCGTTAGTAAATTAGAATCACATGATGAAAATGATAGTATTGCTTTGACATCTATCATAAACTCATTGTCAGCTCTTACTAATCATAGAACACATAGAATATATTTATCAAATGAAGAAATACCTCCGCCAATTATGAAATTACTTATATTTATGTCCATATTTCTAGTTTCTGGATTTTTAATACTGGGGGTACAGAATATGTGGGTGCATTTAATTATGATTATCTCTTTCTCTACAACAATACAATTGATCATTAATTTGTTAGCAGATTTAAATAACCCATTTTCAGGTATATGGAATATTGATAACAAGCGTTATGTAGCTTTAGCTGAAAAAATCAAATCAAAAATGGATGAAACTCTAACACATTAATTATATAATATTTTGTAACTGCTGCATGCCATATGTGTTTCTTTCACAAAGCACTTTGGGAAATGCTTGAAAGATAATTTGTTATGATGATATCAGCATAAGTGGCTGACTCTCACTAGGCCAATAAATTATCCCCCATGGGGGTAAAAATATCCCACCGTTCAATACATAAAGTAGTTAGTCACAT
>ERZ651768.494-NODE-494-length-29824-cov-5.710055_pt1 | contig 29824 bp, 26 predicted proteins | sample MGYA00514754_ERZ651768 | MGnify/ENA metagenome assembly ERZ651768
TGGATAGGATCTGCCTTTTTAGCTTCAGAAGAAGCAGATATCTTTGACCATCAAAAACAAGCAATAGTTGATTCAACGGAAGAGGGTACTGTCATTTCTAGGTCAGTTACTGGAAAGCCAGCAAGGATAATAAGAAGTGCTTGGACAGACTTTTGGGAAAGATCAAACTTGGATCCTCTCCCCATGCCTTTCCAATCAGGAGTTGCAGGACCGGTGTTAGAGTCAGCCAATAAAGATCAAAGGCAAGATATAAACCCTGGTTTTGCTGGTCAAGGTATAGGTATGATCAAATCAGTTAGACCGGCTGAAGAAATCATGGCAGATTTAATTGAAGGAATGGAGCGTGCTCTTAAAGGTTCTACAAAAATGTACGATTAATCTTTAAGTATTTTAGTAAATAGACTGTATATAAATAGAAAGAAAAATTAGGACAAGGACTACTACAGCTATTCCTAAAAAGAAAACACCAAGAGTTGTTATGGTTTTGTTATCTTTTTCCATCTGAATTGCTTAACTAAAAAGTAGCATTATTAGTATTAATGGAACCTACGTCAAAGAAATTAACTAAATCTACTTGGAGCTGGGCTCTTTATGATTGGGCCAACTCAGCTTTTGCTACTACTGTCATGGCAGGTTTTTTCCCTATTTTCTTTAAAAGCTATTGGGCTTCAGACCTTTCTGATGCTGAAAGCACATTTGCTATAGGATCGGTTAATTCTCTGGTAGGTTTATTGATTGCTTTTAGTGCTCCTGTTTTAGGAGCATTCGCTGATGCTGGAGATTCTAAGAGAAAATTTCTATTTAGTTTTGCCTTTTTAGGCATTATTGCTACAGGGTATTTATTTTTTATTCCTGAAAGTTCTTGGAAATTAGCCGTAATTTTTTATGGTTTAGGCGTTATAGGGTTTTCTGGTGGCAATATCTTTTATGATTCTCTTTTGGTAGCTGTTTCAAAAGAAAAAGAAAGAAATCGTGCTTCAGCTCTTGGCTTCTCTTTAGGTTATCTTGGTGGAGGCATTCTTTTTCTAATCAATGTGATAATGTTTCTTTATCCAAATCAGTTTGGTTTAGAGAATCAAATTGAGGCAGTGTTATGGTCATTTGTGTCAGTAGCTGTTTGGTGGTTAATCTTTTCTCTTCCTCTGTATCTAAATGTTAAGGAACCAATACAGAACCCAAATAAAAAGCAAATAAATACCATCATCTCTGATGCCTTTGGAAATTTGTTAAATACAGCAAGGTCTATTAAAAAATTTAAAAGCGCCGTAATTTTTCTTTTAGCTTATTTTCTATATATGGATGGAGTGGATACCATAATAAGAATGGCCACCTCCTATGGGTCCGACATAGGCTTGTCCGCTACCTCTATGATTCAGGCCTTATTGTTGACCCAATTTATTGGTTTTCCTGCAACTTTAGTGTTTGGTCACTATGCAGATAAATTTGGTTATAAATATTCACTATCGTTTGCCATTATTGTTTACATATTAGTGGTGTTGTTTAGCGCTCAGATGGATACAGCTCTAGAGTTTTACTTGGTTGCTTCCGTCGTAGGGCTAGTTCAAGGGGGAGTTCAAGCAATTAGTAGATCCTTCTTTAGTACTTTAATACCCGAGAATAAAGCTGCTGAATTTTTTGGATTCTATAACTTCATAGGAAAGTCTTCAGTTTTCTTAGGGCCTTTCATGGTTTCAGGTATCGCTCTTATCACAGGTAGCCCTAGTTATGGAATACTAAGCCTGCTAATTCTATTTATCCCAGGTCTTATTCTTCTTTGGTTGGTCCCGGAAAAAAACTAGATTAAATTCTTCTTTTTCATGACCTTTTGTAAAACGCTAGGTCTGTCGGTCATAACACCATCCACGCCAAGTTCAATCAATTTTTCCATTTCTGACTCTGTATCTATTGTCCAAACATGTACAAATTTATTTTTTTTATGAGCATAATCAATAAACCTTTTTGTAACTATAGGTATACCCCATTGCGAAGTCGGTACTTGTGCACAAAACCCATAAACCCGAGGGGAGGGCAGATTTATAGACTTTAATAATTGATAGACTACTTCCAATTGGTCCATTGATGAGCAGCTGTCTGGTCCTGCTAACTTTCTAATTTTCTTTAATCTTGATGAAGAAAAAGAAGCTAAACATACTCTACTTATTGCTTTGTGTTGTTTGATAATTTCTACGCCTTTATCAATAGTGTTAGCGGTTTTGAAGTCGATATTAAATCTAAGGTTAGGGAATGAAGATAATAATTCATTTAATGAAGAGATTCTTCCGCCACCTACTAGCTCAATTTGTTTAACTTCTTTATAAGTTAATTCCTCAATCTTTTTATTAATGTTGGCCATTCTGCTTAGGTCATGATCATGGAAAATTACAACTTCTCCATCTTTAGTTCCTTGAATATCTGTTTCCATGAATATAAATCCCATATCAGCTGAATGCTGAAAAGCTTCTAAGGTATTTTCAGTAGCTTCTTCGGCACCCCCTCTATGGATGAAGCCAAAAAACTGAAACCCCTCAAAGAAAGGATGTACATTATCTATATTCATGTTATTTCATTTGACCAATTTTTTAGTTAACAATAATATCAGCCTTCCAATAGTAGGGTTGAAAATAAAAATTTGAATAATCTAGAGGAAAATTTTGGTTCCATATCACCTTATAAAGATGAAGAGGTTTCAGATGTCGTAAAATCTCTGATTAATGATAAAAAATTTCACGACTCAATTTCAGCTCAGATATATCCTTCAATTTTTAAAATTATTCCAGGATTAAGTTCAGTTTTATTTAGAAAAACTTTCGTAAAAAGTTTTGGTAACTCAAAAAGTATTGAACAGTTCCAAAACAATTTAGCTCCTTTTGTGGAAGAGATGATTAAAAGGACAACAGATGGTTTTTCATATTCAGGTTCAGAAAATTTAAGTTCAAGGCCTACCTTATATATATCTAATCACAGAGATATTGCTTTAGATTCATTGTTCTTAAACTTTGCAAGATTTGTGGAGGGTCAAAAAACAGTAAGAATCGCCATAGGTGACAATCTTCTAGACTCGGGTTTCTTTGAGAAAATAATGCGTTTAAACAAAAGCTTTGTAGTGTATCGGAATATCAAAGGAGCTAAAGAAACTTTAGCTAAGCTTAGTAACCTTTCAAGGTTTATAAATCATTCACTAATTGTAGATCAAGAAAGTATATGGATAGCTCAGTTAGAGGGAAGGGCAATTGATGGACATGATTTTACTGACCCAGCAGTGCTTAAGATGTTGTATCTTTCTTCAAGAAAATCACTAGAAATCAATGAGTGGGTAAAGCAAGTCAATTTAACACCTATCTCTATCTCTTATGAATACGACCCTCTCGATATTGTTAAAGCTATTGGTTGGGAGGGTTGGGAAAAATTATCTTATGAAGAAAGTAATCAAAGAGATTTAGGTGAGTTAGTTAAAGGAATAAAAGAACCTAAGGGCAGGGTTCATCTTAATATTGGAAAAAATATTAGTGAAGAAATTAAGGACATTGAAGATCTGGCTAAAATAATTGATCGAGAAATTATCTCTAATTATAAATTATGGCCTAGCAACTACATATCTGCTCACGCTTTAGGTTTTACCGATAGCGAGGACAATTTTGAAGGAAGGCAAAACTTTTTTTTGCAAAGATTTAAAACTTTGGACCCAGAGATAAAAAAGAAAGCTTTAGAAATGTATTCCGCTCCTTTTCAGAATCAAAAAAAAGAGACCAGATAATCAGCTATCAAGCCTCTTTTTTTATCAAATAAAAATCAATTACATGGAAAATGTAATTACAAATCCATCTTCATCAGCGTTGCCGTTTGCACCATCAAAATCGCTTAAGCCAATTCCAAAAGTCATTCCAGCAAACTCTTTTGGAAAATCAAAACTTACAAGCTTATATTTGCCTACACCATCATAATCACCATAAGTAGCCCCTAGACCTGAATCTCCTAAGGCTACTGACCATTCTGTGTTATCAGGAGCATCTTCAAGGCCTTTAGATATAAGTACTCCTACCCATTTGTATGCGAGACCTACATAAATCTCTTCGAACTTTAAATCACCTTCAGAAGGATAGTTGTAACTAATATAGCCAACATCAAAGCTTACTCCTCTTGCAGATTCATCTGCATAACCGAAATAAAAATCAACTTCTGTATTGGTTTCACTGTCAAAATCAACATAAGAGCCCCAAGCACCAACATAAGCACCATGTTTAGAGGACGTAACATCAAAACCACCTGACACGGCTGGATCTTCAGCAGATTGACTCATGCCTCTCCAAATATAATCATTAGTAAGTGCACCGTTGAATTCAACCTCTGCTGCGCTTAAAGACATGTAGCTCATACTGACAAGTAATAAAACTGCAATTTTTTTAAATTTCATCATTTAAACCTCTTAGTAAAGTAAATAAACACCATCACTAATTATAATGCAAGATTTATGCCAACTTTTCAGGTTTTTTTTTGTTTTTTTTGCATTCAATTGGTGCGCCTTGGTCTTTGATAATTGGTTCTAGGTGCAAAATAACCTTCAAGAGTTTTTAAAGAAAGCTTTATCGTGTAATATTCGCGTCCCTTACATAAAAATTTCAGGAGAATCTATGGATATTTCAGGCAAGGTAGCGCTAATAACCGGAGGAGCTTCAGGCTTGGGTTTGGCAACAGCTGAAAAGCTCTTAGCTGCTGGATCTAAAATCATGTTAGTTGACCTCAATGAAGATAACGCCAAGAAGGCAGCAGAAAACTTAGGGGATGGAACGGCATTTGCTATTGCTAATGTAACAGATGAAGATTCTGTTGCTGCTTGCATTAAGACAACTGTGGAGCAATTTGGAGGAATACATATTGTTGTTAATTGTGCAGGTATTGGAAGCGCAAGTAAGACCGTAGGAAAAGATGGAGCTCATCCATTGGAATACTTCAAAGCAGTAGTTGATATAAATCTAATAGGTACCTTCAATGTATTAAGGTTAGCCGCAGTTGAAATGGGTAATAACGAACCTGGAGAAGATGGTGAATGTGGGGTAATAGTCAATACTGCTTCTGTAGCAGCTTTTGACGGACAGATAGGTCAAGCAGGCTACAGCGCTAGTAAAGCGGGTGTGGTCGGAATGACTTTACCAATAGCAAGGGATTTAGCTCGCATGGGAATTAGGGTTAACACAATAGCTCCAGGCATATTCGATACTCCTATGATGGCCAGGGCTACTGATCAGGTTAGAAACCCTCTTATTGAAATGACTCAATTTCCCAAACGACTAGGATTACCTCAGGAATATGCTTCGCTGGTTAAACACATAGTAGAAAATCCATTCTTAAATGGAGAGACCATACGTTTAGATGGTGGAATAAGGATGGCAGCTAAATAATTTATGATAGATCTATTAATTGCTTACGGTTTCTTCTTATTAAAAATTATTACTGTTTTAATAGTAATTCTTATTCCTATTCTCTTGATTACCAGCTCCACTAAAAATAGGAAAGAAACAGATAAAGGAAGGATAATCGTAAAGAATTTATCTGATAAATTAGAAGAAATAGGGGTGACTTTAAAGAGTGCTGAAATGGACCCCAAGGCGTATAAAAGTTTTTTGAAGGAAAGAAATAAGAAAAAGAAGAAAGAAATTAAGGGTAAGTCTAAAGAAATAGTTTATGTATTAGATTTTAAAGGCGATATACAAGCTAGTGCTGTTGGTAAACTTAAACAAGAGATTAATGCCATTATTGCTTCCCAGGTTAAATGCAAAGAAGTAGTTGTAAAAGTTGAGAGCGGCGGAGGTTCTGCTTATGCTTATGGACTATGTGCTGCTGAACTTAAGAGACTCGTAGATAATAAAATTAAGCTTACAGTCTGTATAGACAAAATAGCAGCGAGTGGAGGTTATTTAATGTCTTGCGTTGCTACTAAGATAGTAGCAGCTCCTTGGGCCATAGTTGGATCTATAGGCGTCATTGCCCAGCTTCCTAATTTTCATAGGCTTCTAAAAAAACTAGATATTGATATAGAAATGCATACTGCTGGAAAATTTAAGAGAACCCTTACTACTCTTGGAGAAAATACTAAGCAAGGAAGGGAAAAATTTATCTCGGAGCTGGAAGATCTACATGTTGTATTTAAAGATTTTGTTAAAGAAAACAGATCTAAAATTCAAGTAGCTAAGGTTGCTACCGGAGAGGTTTGGCAGGGAGATAAAGCAAAAAAACTTGGTTTAATAGATGAAATAGGAACCTCGGATGATTACCTTCTGAAGTTGGCAAGTAAATTTAAGCTTCTAGAAATTCAGTATTTTGAAAAAAAGCCTTTTACAGCAAGAATTGGTTCAGCAGCTGAAGTGATAGTTGAAAAGGGTGTATATAAAATACTGGATATATTTAACAAAGATAGATTCATAACTTAAAGAAGAATATGACTTCAACTTTTAGAGCTTTAGAAGCTTCCGAAACAGAAGGAAAGTTTAGCTTAAAAATTGTTGAAAAAAATATAGCAGATCTACCTGAAGGAGATTTATTAATAAAGGTAGACTTCTCCTCTTTAAATTACAAAGACGCAATGTCTGCTTCTGGTCTACCAGGAGTGACACGAAATTATCCACACACTCCAGGAATAGACGCAGCTGGAAAGATAGCTGAATCCACAGTACCAGATTTTAAAGAAGGAGATGAGGTCATAGTTACAGGATATGACCTGGGCATGAATACATCTGGAGGTTTTGGTGAGTACATTAGAGTGCCACCCAATTGGGCAGTTCACTTACCTAAAGGTTTAACTGCAAAGCAATCTATGTCTCTTGGAACTGCTGGGTTAACAGCTGGATTATCCATTCACGCTCTCGACAGCTTTAGAGAATATGCAGGCCTAAAAAATACTAAATCTGTAGTTAGTGGGGCTACAGGTGGAGTTGGTTCCATTTCAGTTATGCTTTTATCAAAACTTGGATCCGAAGTTACAGCAGTGACAGGTAAGAATGACCAATCAGATTTTCTACACAGTATAGGAGCTACTAATATTTTAAGTAGAGAAGAACTTGCTGAAACTGCTAGAAAACCAATTGGAAAAAGTTTGTGGGATATAGGGGTCGACGTAGCCAGCGGCGAAGTCTTAAGTCTATTGCTAACCTCGTTAAGTCCAGGTGGCGCTGTTGCATGTAGTGGATTAGTAGGAGGTCTTTCTTTTGAAAGCTCTATCTTTCCATTTATCCTGAGAGGCAACGCGCTAATAGGAATAGACTCAGTTGAAATCCCTTTAGAAGATAAACTTCATGCATGGGAACACTTCTCCCGTGATTGGGTTTTAGAGGGACTCGACAAAATTACTAAAGAAGTTTCTATAGATAATCTTGAAGTAGAAGTCGAAAGCATGTTGTTAGGAAACCAAGTTGGTAGAGTATTAGTAAAAATTTAAATAGGAGAAAGGATGTCTGATTTAGATACAAAGGGTAAAGAAAAGGAAGACCAACAAGACAGTAAAGCGGATGCTATTGCGTGGTTACTAATAATAACGGTGTTAACTATTGCAATGTACTTTTGGGTATCAAGCCAGTAACTAAATAAAAATTTTAAAGAATTAGATGGGAAGTTGGTGCTCCTGTGATAGATTTTTCTCTAGTCCCCTTTAAATTCCGGCTTCTTTCCCGAGAAAAAAGCTTTTATAGCTTCTGATCTGTCTTTAGTTTCAGCTGTAAGTAGGGTTTGATCATAGTCCATATGCATAATAGCTTCGGCACCTGCTAACGATAAAAAGTTAACACTTCTTTTAATCATTTGTGCTGCCATGGGTGGTTTTGATGCATATAAATCGGCCATCTCTGTAGCTATTTTTATTAGATCTTTACCTTCACAAACTTGATCATAGAATCCCCATTCTAGTAAATCTTCTGCAGACTCATTATTACCTCCAATAACTAATCTTTTTGCTTTAGCAGGTCCAACTAAACTTATGGCCAAAGGTAGTCCAAGCCAGTTTAGGTTTATGCCTAAATTAATTTCTGGGTAGCCAATCTTAGAATCTGCAGCGCCAATCCTAAAATCGCAGGCTGAGACAATACAAGCTGCTCCTCCAAGACAATAGCCATTAACTGCAGCTATTGTTATTTGGGGAATGTCTAAAATAGATTTTATAGCAGGTTTTCCAATATTACTTCTCCAAGCATCAAGCTTAGAAGAGTGTTCTGCCTTCTCTTTTAAGTCGGCTCCTGAAGAGAAACTTTTTCCTTTACCAGTAAAGATAACTACTCTTGTTTCAAGGTCCTTAGAAAGACTATTAGAAAAATTTGTAATATCTATTAATAGTTCTGAATTAAGGGCATTAAGAGAGTCTGGTCTGTTAAGGTGCACATAACAAATTTTGTCTTCTCTTTGGATTTCTAGGTTCTTATATTTCATTACTTATTTGTAGACAAATATTTCTCTGCATCTAAAGCGGCCATGCATCCAGAACCCGCTGAAGTAACGGCTTGACGGTAAATATGATCTGAAACATCTCCCGCAGCAAAGACGCCAGGAACACTGGTAGAAGTAGCATTGCCTTCTAATCCAGAAGTTACCTTAATATATCCTTCTTTCATGTCTAATTGGTCTTTAAATATGTCTGTATTCGGATTATGTCCAATTGCAACAAACAAGCCTTCCAGCTCAATTTTACTTAAATCGCCTGAAGCTACATTCTTTACTCTAATCCCAGAAACTTTTTGTTCGTCACCAAGCACTTCTTCTACAGTATGGTCCCATAAAATTTCAATTTTACCTTCATCCACCTTATTAAAGATTCTGTCTTGAAGTATCTTTTCAGATCTAAGTTCATTTCTTCTATGAATAAGCACCACCAAAGAACAAAGGTTTGATAAATAAAGAGTTTCTTCAGCAGCTGTATTGCCACCACCTACAACAGCTACTTTTTTATCTTTATAAAAGAAGCCATCGCAAGTAGCACAAGCACTTACTCCTCTACCCAAGTATGCTTCTTCGGAAGAAAGACCTAAATATTTTGCCGAAGCTCCTGTAGCGATAATCAGAGAATCGCATTCATAGCTTTGTAAACTTCCGTCTAATTTAAAGGGAGCATTAAGGAGATCAGCTTTTTCTATGTGGTCAGAGATAACTTCTACCTTTAAGGATTCAACATGCTCCAGCATTCTATCCATTAATTCAGGTCCTTGAAGACCATTGCTGTCCCCAGGCCAATTTTCAACATCAGTTGTGGTAGTCAATTGGCCTCCTTGTTCCATGCCCGTAACTACACAAGGATTTAGACCAGCTCTGGCAGCATAAACAGCAGAAGTGTAACCAGTAGGGCCTGACCCCAATATTATTAATTTTCTTTTTAATGTTTTTTCCATAAAGACAAATTATAACTTCGAATTGATAATAAGTTATTGTTGAAAGTTAGATCAACCAATAAATAATCTATACAATACGCAAAAACTATCTCAGCAAGTGGCAAAAAAGGCGCAAGCAACCAAGAAATCAGCTGAACAAGCTGTCTCTATTTCTCGCTTAAAACTTAACCAGCTCTTCTTTGAATCACTATTAATCATTCAAGGTTTTCTAGGAATATTTATCTTATTGTCTCTTATTACTTTTTCTTCCTTAGACCCGGGATGGAATTCTCAAACTTTCTCAAGCCCTCTTGTAGAAGAAGAATTTGGTATTTCTAATATCGTAGGTTCCTGGGGGGCATATCTAAGCGATTTCTTGTTTTCTTTTGTAGGATACATGGCATACCTAATACCTTATTGGCTTCTATGGCCTTTGATAAGACATTTCATATTATTCAGAAGACCAATTCAGTTTTCACAAATGTATTCGGGTTTGATAGGAATTCGAATCTTGGGCTGGTCACTTTTTTTGATCTCAAGCTCAACACTTCTAGCTTTGTTTATTGAGCCCGGGCACTCTTACTTGCCAGAAGATATGGGTGGGTTAATTGGCTCAGCTGTTTCCGTATACACTCTGGAGCCATTAAGTTTTGTAGGTAGCAGCCTTTTATTTATCTGTTTAGGTCTATTAGGACTAACTCTTTCTTTAGAAATCTCTTGGACCACTCTAATCATTAAACTTCAGGAGTATTTCATAGGGTTTGGAGGAGATTTCGGAGAAAAAGCTTCTGATTACCTTGCAAATTTTAGAGAAAAGCAAAGGTTAAAGCAGGAAAAAATAGAAAGACAACAAAAGGTTTTAAATGAAGTTAAGAAGAAAGAAAAAATAAAAGCTCCAGAAGTAGTTAAACAAAAAGAGGAAGTTGAGCCTAGTAAGAGAGTCCAAAAAGAAAAGCAAGAAGAGCTTTTTGAATACAATGAAATCTCTAAACCACCTAAACTTTCTTTACTTGATGAAAAGGCAGCTGAACTTTCAGATGAAACATCAGAGCGATCCTTAAGGCAATTAGGAGATCTAGTAATAAGCAAGCTTTCGGAATATGGGGTAAACGACGTTACCGTAGAATCAATTCAACCTGGCCCAGTTGTTATCAGACTTGAGCTGAAACTACCTAGTGGTTTGAAGGTAAATCAAATTTCTACTATTAGTAAAGACTTAGCTCGCTCCCTTTCAAAAACTAGTGTAAGGATAGTTGAAGTAATTGAAGGGAGAGACACTATAGGTGTTGAGGTACCAAGAGAGGACAGACAGCCAGTTCTCCTAAGTGAAGTTCTTTCAAGTACAGAATACGACGATTCTAAAAGTTCTCTAACTTTAGCTCTCGGTAAAGATATAAGCGGTTCAGCGGTTGTTGCTGAATTATCTTCCATGCCCCACCTTTTACTAGCAGGGACAACGGGCGCAGGAAAATCTGTAGCCATTAATTCAATGTTAGTTAGCATACTTTTCAAGGCTAGTCCTGAACAAGTTAGATTAATCTTAATTGATCCCAAAATGTTAGAACTTACAGTCTACGAGGATATACCTCATTTACTTTGTCCCGTAATAACTGATATGAAAGAGGCCTCAAGCGGTCTCCGCTGGTGTGTTAATGAAATGGAAAGAAGATACAGAATGATGTCTAAACTGAGTGTAAGAAACCTAAATGGATACAACAAAAAGGTTTTGGAAGCTATAAATTCTGGAAATCCTCTTCAAGACCCCCTTTGGAAGAAAGGAGATGATGAAGATTTAGAAGAAGAAGCACCTTACCTAAAGCAACTACCTCACATAGTTTTAGCAGTAGATGAGTTAGCGGATCTTATGATGATAGTAGGTAAAACTGCGGAGCAACTTATTGCCAGAATAGCTCAAAAGGCCAGGGCTGCTGGAATCCACATGCTTTTAGCAACACAAAGACCTTCTGTTGATGTAATTACAGGGCTTATAAAGGCCAATATATCTGCAAGAATAGCTTTTCAAGTAGCTTCAAAAATGGATTCCCGAGTAATACTTGATCAAGGTGGAGCAGAGCAACTCCTTGGAAACGGAGACATGCTGTATTTAGCTGCAGGTACTGCAATTCCCCAGCGTGTTCATGGAGCTTTTGTTGGAGATGAAGAAGTTAAACGGGTTGCTGAAGATTGGAAACAGAGAGGCAAAGCTATTTATGTAGAAGAAGTCACTAAAGAACAGGGAGCGGTGATAGGAATGCCCAGCATTCCTTCAGGCAGAGATTCTGTTGAAGAAGGTGAGGCTGATGAGCTGTATGATGAAGCTGTGGAATTTGTAACTCAGTCAAGAAGAGCCTCGATTTCAGCAGTCCAAAGGAGACTTAGAGTAGGTTACAACAGAGCTGCCAGATTAATAGAAACTATGGAGGCAGTAGGTGTGGTAAGCCCCATGGCAGCCAATGGAAATAGGGAAGTTTTGGTTGCTCCTCCACCCGAGGATTAATTGTTAAAATTATCCTTCTAACTTAATCTAAAATGAGAAACTTACCTTCCTCTTTCTTTATTCTTGCAACCTTCTTCTTAACCACACCTTTAAGTGGATTTTCAGATCGGACGGAAGTGGATCATGACACCAAAGATGCTACTTATGGTTCAGGCGAAATGGAAAAGCAAGTTGGGTCCTTGGAAGATCCAAACTACTTATTTGATTCAATACAAGCTCATCAATTTTTTTCAGCCAATTTTGAACAGACAACAGTTAAGGAAAAAAATGAGAGGATAGTTGAAGGTAAAATCATCGCGCATAGATCGGGAATATTTAAGATTTCTTATCATGAGCCTTTGAACGAAATAATGTTTTCTGATGGAAAAGATTTTTATAGGTATGATCCTGAGCTAGAACAAGTTAACGTGCAACCCCTGGATCAGTTATTAAGTGAAACTCCAATTGGATTATTCACTCTCAATGCTAATGAGATAAAAGAGCTTTTTTCTGTTTCAGAATGTGATAAAACTTTTGATAAATATACTTGTTTGCTTACGAGTAAGAACGAAGAAAGTTTTATTAAATGGGTGGACATAAGCATAAAAAATAGAGTTTTTTCTTCCCTAAGGTATTTAGATTCATTTGGTCAAAAAGTTTCCTTAAAGTTTAAAAATACTTCTATAGTTAGGATTCCTTCTGAAAAATTTAAGTTAATTATTCCAGAAGGAACAGATATTGTTAGTTATGAGAACACTATAAAATGAGAGTTTAGTTTTATGTTAGATCCAAAATTATTACGTACATCTTTAGATCTGGTAAAAACAGCCTTAAAACAAAGAGGTTTTGAAGCTGATTTTAAGTTCTGGCAAGAATTAGAGGATTCTCGAAAAAGACTTCAAGCAGATACAGAAAAAATGAAGGCTTCCCTAAACGAAGTCTCAAAAGAGATAGGGCAATTAAAAGCTGTTAAAAAAGACAGTTCAAAGAATGAGAAAAAGGCCTCTAAATTAACTACGGAAATTAAACAAAAATCTTCTAAGTTAGAATCTATTCTCCTGGAACTTAATGAGTTTAGCTTAGGACTGCCAAATATTCCTGACCCCGATGTACCAGAAGGGAACTCAGAAGAAGATAATCAAGAAATCCGTACTTGGGGGAAAATTCCTGAATTCTCTTTTGAAGCTAAGGATCATATGGAGATTGGTCGACTGACTGGAGGAATAGATATGGAGGCCGGTTCAAGAGTTACCGGATCAAGATTTTCAGTCTTAAAATCAGACTTGGCTAGCTTGCATAGAGCTCTGATACAGTTCATGTTAGAAACTCATATTTTTGAACATGGTTATCAAGAAGTGTATGTCCCTTACATAGTGAATAAGGATTCTTTAGTCGGCACTGGGCAACTTCCTAAATTTGAAGACGACCTTTTTAAATTACATGGAGATCAAAATTATTATCTGGCTTCTACAGCTGAGATTCCTGTTACCAATTTATTAAGAGACCAGATAGTTGACTCTAAAGAATTGCCCTTTAAATGGGTTAGTCATACACCTTGTTTTCGAAGTGAAGCTGGTAGTTATGGAAAAGATACCAGAGGATTGATGAGGGTACACCAATTTGAAAAGGTTGAATTAGTCCAAGCAGTTGAAGGAAGCAATTCAGAAAAGGCACTCGAGGACATAACTTCTCATGCAGAAAATATCATGCAGGCTCTAGAGATACCTTACAGAGTGGTTTCTCTTTGCACCGCTGACTTAGGATTTAGTGCGGCAAAGACTTATGACATTGAAGCGTGGATTCCCTCCCAGTCTAAATATCGGGAAATCTCTTCATGTAGTAATTTTAGAGATTTTCAATCAAGGAGGATGCAAGCCAGATGGAAAAATAAAGAAGAGAACAAAAATGAACTTCTGCATACTTTGAATGGTTCAGGTTTAGCCGTGGGTAGAACCTTACTAGCTATTCTTGAACTAAATCAACTTGAGGATGGATCCATTAAAGTACCCGAAGCCCTAAAACACCATTTTCAAAAAGATAAAATTTCTGTTAGTTAACATTCTAGGTAAAAATCAGCTTGGTTTATCGCCTCTTGAATTTGTTTAAGCTCCACCGTTTCTAAAACGTTATTTATTTTGACTTCATTCGGGAAGGTCGTTGTATTAGAAATCAATCGCTTTTGTCCAGGTATTTCTAAAATCTCGGATAGAAAGTAAAGGCCATCTTCTCCATCAATATGCTCGTGAAGGACTATAGACACATTTTGATCAAAAGCTATACAAGTGGCTACCAAGTTGTAAAGTTCTTCTCCTGACTGGAACTTTGTCTGTTCACCTGAAATAAAATTGAACACAAAGTTTTTCATATTTTCCCTATAACCAAAGTTTTTTTACTAGTTATTACTCCCTCTAACAGCTTACCCAAACCCGAGACCTGTATCAAAGGATTAATTTTTTTTAAGATATTTCTAGATATAAGGGAATTTCTGCAAGCATAAATGGGAATATTTTGTTTTTGAGAGTAATTTATCCAACGATCAGAACTATTTCTATCCGCTAATGTAATGACAGAGTTAGAGTAAAAAAATATTCCAGAAATCTTGTTATCTATAGACTTTTTCTCAATAAATCTTTTGGGATTAATAGGCCTTCCCTTATTACTTGGCAGGTCATTAATACAGATGAAAGTACTCATTTAAAAATATTAAGTTGATGATTTCACATTGTGTAACAAAGAAGGTATTATTTGGCCTAGATATTTTAATATTTTCTTTAATTATAGAGAAAATATTTGGGGTTAAATACTTAAAAACATGTTAGATATAAACAGTTCGCAAGGGCTTTTTAGAAAAATAGGACTTAGGTATTTCAGTTGATAATTATTTATTAGGATAAATCTTATGATGAAATTAAAAAAATTCTTTATAGTTCCCTCGCTATTTGCAGTTTTATTTACTTCCTTACCTCTCCTGTCAGATGTTGATACTACATCTACACTAAGAGGAGATGTGAATGTGTCTGGAGCTTCTGTGATAGCAGAACATACTCCTACAGGGATAACGAAGGCTACTACTGCAGGAGCATCAGGAAATTTCACACTAACGTTCTTACCGATTGGAGGCCCTTATACTGTTACAGTTTCATCTCCGGGTTATCAAACTGAAAGACTGGAAGGAGTATTCCTGGTTCTGGGTGAGGTTGAGCGTGTATCAGCAACTCTTTCTAGATCGGCTGCAGAAGAACTTGTGGTTACTGCAGAAGCTGGTTCAGGGATAGTGAGGACAGGATCTGGTACCCTATTAACAAGATCACAAATGGATGCTGTACCTACAATAAATAGGTCAATCGGAGACTTTGCAAAAATGGATCCCAGAGTATCTGTTAACAGTGCCTCAAGTCGATACACCGAGATATCCGTAATGGGGGCAAATAATAGGTTTAATGATTTTGCCATAGACGGTGTTAGCTTCAATGATCCCTTCGGTCTTAATGCTAATGGCTTTGGCACCATGCGTAATCCAATCAGCTTGGATTTCGTAGAGCAGATTTCCATAGATATTACTCCCTATGATGTTGCCCGCGGAAATAATACTGGTGGGTCAATAGCTGTGGTTACTAAATCTGGATCAAACGAGTTCCACGGTAGTCTTTATTATTCTGATAGGGATGAATCCAATATTGGCGAAGACACATCTGGTGTAGATTTTCCAGAGTTTTCCGAGGAAATCAAAACATTCACAGCATCTGGTCCAATCATCAAGGATAGACTTTTCTTCTTCGTTGGATATGAAGAGTTTGAAAGATCTAATCCTGCTCTTTTTGGAACAGCAGATAGTACGGCTCAAAATAAAGCTGAGAATGTAACAACAGCACAGGCAGAAGTAATTAAAAACATTGCAATGAACACTTATGGTTATGATGCTGGAATAATAAATGGTGCTTCTTTTCCGGAAACTCACGAAGAAATGACTGTGAAATTAGATGCAGTTCTCAATGATGCCAATAGAGCAGTTCTTAATTATTCTAAATCTGAAAGTTACTATCCTCGTAAATATAATGGAGGCGCTACAGTTTTCAGTAATAACTATTACGCTAAACCCCCAGAAATAGAACGTAAGTCAATTGCGCTCTATAGCAGTGTTACTGACAGATTGTCTACAAAACTTAAGTTTTCTAATTATGCAATGGATGAAAATGATGCTTCTCTAGGCGATGGACTTTTTCCTGAAGTCAGGCTCAACATAGGAGGAGATAGTGTCTATTTAGGGGGTGATAGATATCGCGGAGCCAATCACATAATGGTAGATGAAGACTTCTTAATTTTTAAAGGCGAATATGATAATGACGACAACGTGATTACCTTTGGTATTGAAAGAACTGAGACCTCAATCTATAACCTCTTTATTGCCCGCTATAATGGAGAGATACAGTTTAGTGATACAAAAGACGCGGATGGAAACGTCACAGCTACAGCTACTGAAAATTTCGCGAGTGGAATATGGAGTTATTTAAGATTCCACACACCAATCGCTGGGAATGATCAGGTTGGAACCGCTGCGGCCGATTTTGAAGTTGAAAAAGATACTATGTACGTACAGAACAAGTGGTACGCGAGCGATGATTTAACCATTACATTCGGTTTTAGGTATGACAAGATTTTGACCCCCACTGAACCGCACCTCAATCCTGCATTCTTAGCAAGAAATGGATTTGGAAATAATTCTAGATTTGATTTTGATCTATTGCAACCGAGGTTATCTTTCAATAACGATGCTACCTCGATGTTTGGAGACAGAGTGCTTGAAGCGACTATCAGAGGTGGAAGAGGGCTCTTCCTTGGAAGGATTCCTCCGGTTTGGTATGGTAACGCTTACTCCAGATCCGGAGGTATGACTGATTACAACCGCTTTAGATCATACAGCACCGTAATAGGCTCCATGCCCGCTGCGAGCACAGCTGATCCTCATTTCTTCTGGTTAGGGCCAACAAGCAGCTATGAAGTAAGAAGTGCTTGGTACGGTGACGCCCAAGCAACTGATGCTAGCTTTGAAGCTCCTAGTTCTTGGAGGACAAACATCGCATTGGATCTCCTTACGGAGAAAGGATATGACTTCACTGTTGAATACAACCGAGATCAAACAAATGAAGCGGTATTCTATAGGGATTTAGGTTTAACCAAGACCGGTAGCTTGGCCGATGGAAGGGGTACCTATACAGGAGCTGGCGATTTCTATCTAACCAACACTGAGCATGGTGGTGCTGAGGCTATCACTTTTATCATGAATAAAGATTGGAATGACGTTCACTTTATGACGGCTTATACCAACATGGATTCATCAGATGTCTATCCTTTAACTTCAGCTCAAGCTGAATCAGCTTATGGATATACTCAAAGATGGGATGGTGAAAACCTGGGTGCTTCTCGCTCTAGCTTTATGGTTGAGCATAAGTTCCTTGCTACTTTGGATTACACCACTCAGCTGATCGGAGAAAATGACACACGTTTCTCTCTTGTTTTCGTCAGAAAGAGCGGCGAGCCTTACAGTGTTGTTTTTGATGAGCCTGGTTACAATAGCGTGTCAGGCAACTCAAGGTTTTATGCTGATTACAGTCTTGCTTATATTCCAACGGGAGCATCAGATCCAAACGTAGTATTTTCAAGTGCAGCCGTCGCGGAAGCGGTAATGGCGCATGTAAATTCTACAGGTCTAAGCGCTTATAAGGGCGGTCATGTTCCGAGGAATGCGTTTAATAGTCCTTGGTATAGCAGACTGGATCTTAGAGTTACTCAAGATATAAGGGTGTTTAAAGACCACAAAGTAATCGTTTATTTAGACTTACTTAATCTGTTAAACATGATTGACGATGATAAAGGTATCGTAAGAGAATACGGCTATAACAATAGTCGACAAATTATTGTCGATGGCGTTACTTCTACGGGCCAGTTTGAAATTTCAGGAGTTGATCCTGATGACAATCTCTGGATCCAAAATAATGACGCTCAGTCTGCTTGGAATATAAACTTAGGGTTTAAATACGAATTCTAAGAGAGAGTATTCTTAAGAAACGCCACTTTTGAGTGGCGTTTCTTTATATTCTAGGGCCTCCAACCAAACAAACCTTGGTGGCGTAATCAACTGCCTTCTTGAGAGAATCTTTAGGGTTTAGTGTGTCTATATGGGAAAGGAAAACACCTAGCAAGGCATCGCCGGCACCATTAGTGTTTACTAAGGATATACTTTCTGCATCCACTTGAATTTGATTGAATCTTGATCCTTTTGCTCCGAGGGTACACAGGGTATCTAGTTCGAGATTGGTACTTTGGCTGAGAAGGCTAATTTCAGCATCATTTCCAACTAACAAGTTTATTGGTTGCTCTAACACCCAATTAATTTCTTCTAGATTCGATTCAACTAAGTTAATGTCAGCTAAACCAAAAGCTATCTTCAAGTTATTCTTTTTGGCCATCTTAAGTGCTTCTTGAGCCGTTTTTAGGCCATTTATTGTGCAAACTGAGAACGCATCAAAAACTAACCAATCACTTGTAGCTAATTCCTGTTCATTTAAGCATTTCGGTAATAAGTCTTCATTAGCAGATAGATTTGATGCCATGGTCCTTTCTCCATCAGGAGTAACAAAGATAAAGCAAACCCCAGTCGGTTCTTTTGAATATTGGTGAAAAACCTGAGTGCCAGTACTTCTAAAACCATCAACGAAGATTCTACTTTCTTCATCATTACCTAAAGAACAACTGAAAGCACAAATTGAATCTCCACAGGAAGCAGCATAAAGAGAGTTAGCTACAGAACCTCCAGGTTGCTTACTTACAATTTGCTTATTAAATTTTTCAATCCAGGTACTTTTTTGTTCTGAATTGATATGTACCATGCTTCCTTTTTTTATATTAAGAGAAGTTAGTTCTTCTTCAGTGATAGAAATTTCTACATCAATGAGAGCATTTCCAAAGCCATAGATTTTTGCCATATATTAAGTAATTGTCTTCGTTCTCGTATAGAATTTTAACTCTTATTTTATCGAGGTTGTTGTTTTGCATTTACCTTTCTCAGTTTTGTCTTTAAATCTTTGGAGAGAAGATCCAAAAGAATTCTCTATTCAAATGGGTAAAAATTTTGAAAATTCAGGCTTTTGCGGAATTACTGAACATTCAATTAATAAAAAACTAATCGGAGAAGTTCTTCAAATATTTAAAGAGTTCTTCACTCTTCCTGAAAAAGAAAAGATGCAATACTTCAAAGCAAATCTAGGAGGAGCAAGAGGGTACACACCGATTAAAGTAGAGACTCCTAAGGGGGGATATGATGCTGACATTAAAGAGTTCTGGCAAACAGGAAGATCTTTAGCTAAAGATCACGAGTTCAGAACATGGATGCCTGTAAATAAATGGGCCTCAGAAATACCTGGTTTTAAGGAGAAAGTAAGTGAACTTTTTGATCAATTTGATCTTGTGGGTAGATCACTACTGAGATCAGTGGCTATTTTCCTTCAAATAAAAGAAAACTACTTTGAGGAAGTGGCCAATGAGGGCAACAGTGTAATGCGATCAATTCACTATCCACCAGTAAGACAAAACGAAAAAGGAGAGAGGTCGGGAGAACACGAAGACATAAACCTAATTACTTTACTGATTGGAGGGCATCAGCCAGGACTGGAAATTCGTTCAAAGAAAAACGAATGGCTTCCAGTTAATTTTGACTCAGAAGTTTTAATATGCAACATAGGAGATATGCTCCAAAGGTTTACAAACCATAAATTGGTTTCTACTACTCATAGGGTTGTGGTACCAGAAGAAGCATCTAAAAATACTTCCAGATATTCAATTCCCTTTTTTGTTCATCCAAACCCCAATTGGGTTATCGAAACGCTAGATTCATGCTGCAGTAAAGATAACCCTAAAAAATACCCAGAAGCTATACTTGCAGAAGATTACTTACAAGAGAGGCTTAAAGAAATAAAATTGATCTAATGATTGAATATATACAGCCAATAGTAGGATTTTTTATTCTTCTCTTGCTTGGGGCTATATTTAGCGAAAACATTAAAGCTATTAAGGTTCGTTATCTAGTTAGCGCTGTTGTAATTCAAGTTCTATTAGCTTTAATACTAATTAAATTACCCTTAGTTACGACTTTTTTTGAATATTTATCATATGGGGTAATGACTCTTAAAGAAGCCAATGATTACGGTACTGCCTTTGTGTTTGGGTACTTGGCAGATAAAGCTCCCAACGCACCTTTTGATATAACTAACTCTGGGGGTACCTTTATTTTTGCCTTTGGAGGCTTAACCTTAATTATTGTTATGTCAGCAATTTCAGCCTTGTTGTGGCACTGGAGAATAATTCCAGTTTTAGTAAATGCTTTGTCAGTTATTTTCAAAAAACCATTGGATGTTGGTGGACCTGTAGGCTTAAGCGCTACTGCTAACATTTTCTTAGGCCAAGTAGAAGCACCTTTATTGGTTCGTCCTTACTTAGCTTCTATGTCTAAGAACGAACTTTTAATTCTAATGACGGTTGGTATGTCCACCATTGCAGGATCGGTTATGGTTATTTACACAACCATGCTGTCACCAATTTATGGTATTGGTCTGATTGGCCACTTCTTAACGGCTTCACTGATTTCTGTCCCAGCCGGAATAATGTATGCCAATATGATGATTCCAAGTGATACAAAAACAGACTTCCCTGCAGATAGTTCTACAAAAATGTATTCGGGAACCATGGATGCTCTAACGCGAGGAACACAAGCAGGCATAGAGATATTTTTGAATGTAGCAGCCATGCTAATAGTGGTCATGGCTTTGGTATTTTTAGTTAATGCAACACTGGGAGTTTTACCTGATTTTCAAGGTGATCCCTTAACCCTGGAAAGAATTTTTGGTTGGTTTTTTGCACCCTTAGCTTGGTGTATGGGAATTCCCTGGACTGAGTCTCAGGCTGCGGGAGAACTGTTAGGAGTCAAAACGATATTAAATGAATTTGTTGCCTATCTCTACCTTGCGGATACAAACACTTATGCTTTATCTGAAAGAAGTAATTTAATCATGCTTTACGCATTATGTGGTTTTGCAAATTTTAGTAGTGTTGGAATTCTTTTAAGTGGCATGAGTGCCATGGTACCTGAAAGGCGTAAGGATCTAATTGCCGTTAGTCTCAAGGCACTTTGGGCTGCACTCCTGGCTTCTTGTATGACCGGATTTATAGTAGGGATCCTTTAACTTCCAAGATCTTTTTTATTAAAGTGAGCTCGACAGAGAGGCACATATTTTTCATTGCCTCCGATCTCAACCTGTTCGCCATGGGTGAGGATATTTCCTTTTTTATCTAGTCTCACGACCATAGTTGCTTTTCGACCACACCAGCACACGGTTTTAATTTCCTTTAAATTGTCAGCCCATGCTAATAAATATTTACTTCCCTCAAATAACTCTCCTTGAAAATCGGTTCTGATACCGAAAGCCAAAACTGCAATATCCAATTCGTCCACTACTTTACCTAATTGCTGTACTTGTTCTTTGGTTAAGAATTGAGCTTCGTCTATTAAGACGCATCTAATTCTTTCTCTTTCTTTATCTTCTTTTAAGCTCTCAAAGAGATTTGTTGTATTTGTGAAGGAATGAGCTTCAGCACTTATGCCTATGCGTGAAACAATCATGTTTTCTTCAAATCTGTTGTCACCAGAATAAGTAAACATCTTAGTTTTCATGCCTCTTTCTAAATAATTATGGTTAGCCTGAAGCAATGCAGTAGACTTCCCTGCGTTCATTGATGAGTAGTTAAAGTATAGCTTTGCCATGTGGTTAGTTTAGATTTTGCTTTCATGTTGGTCTAGTAGTAAGTGTGTTAGTATGCTCCGCTTCAAATGTCACAGTCAAAAGATCTTGAAGATAATTTTCAAGAAGAATCCACGGAGATTTCTCATCCTGAGACCTTAAGTGTTTGGGGTTTAGCTTGGCCTCCCATTTTAGGTAATATACTTTTTTCGAGTGTAGGTATTATCGCCATTAAAGCCGTAGGTTCACTGGGAGCTGAGGCTGTCGCTGCAGTAGGAACGGGTCAAAGAATGGTTTGGGTTTTTCAAGCTCTTGTCATGGCAGTAATGACCGGAACAACTGCGCTAGTAGCAAGGGCTGTGGGATCTAAGGATATGATAGAAGCCGCTCATGTAACTAGATTGGCAATCGGGGTTAGCTTGCTTGTCTCTCTTTTTACAACACTTTTGATTGTTTTATTTGCTGAACAGATGATAGGAATCTTTAGCTTGGATCCAGTGGCACATGAATTAGCTGTAACTTATTTAAGTATATCCATCTTATTCATACCTTTCATGACTTTTGGAATGGTAATTGGAGCTTCCTTAAGGGCAGCTGGAGATGTTAAGACTCCAATGTATATCGGTATATTTACCAATATCATTGCTATTTATCTGCTCTTGGGCTTAGTTAACGGTCAATACGGAATGCCAAAACTGGGTATAGTAGGGGCAGCTATTGCTATGGGTATATCCTTTACAGTGGGAACAGCTATCCAGCTTTATTTATGGTTAGCTAATAAATTAATTATTCCCGTTGGTACGAAGGGATCTTTTACTAAAAATAGATTCCAACAGCTCGTTTCAGTTAGTTATCCGGCAGGCGTTGAAAGTTTTGTTTTTCAATTCGGAATGTTGTCTTTCTTTTGGATAGTAGCTATGTACGGCACCAAACAAGTTGCTGCGTATAACATTGGAGTCAACATATTAATGTTTTCCTTTATTCTCGGTAATGGTTTCTCTGTAGCAGCAGCAACTTTATCTGGTCAATTTTTAGGAGCTTCTAACCCTGATGCAGCATATAAAAGTGGATATCAAGCTGCCGGGATGACTATGTTAGCTATGAGTCTTAGTGGACTTTTACTAGCTTTTTTTGCTGAACCGATAGCCTGGTTCTTCATTCAAGATGAAGAGGTGGTCAAATACGCTGTTATATTCGTATGGATTTTTGCCATGTCACAACCTTTCATGGCATTAGAATTTTCATTAGGCAGTACTTTAAGAGGAGCCGGTGACACAAGATCACCACTTGTGATAACTATCATTGGCTTACTTTTTATTAGAGTTCCTCTGGCTTTTTTACTTTATTATTTAGAAATGCCTGTACAGTGGATTTTTGCTACCCTAATAATTGATTATATTGTCAAAGGAACATTGCTTATTTTACGTTATAGATCAAGAAGATGGATGAGGGTGCTAAAAACATCTACCTAGATTTATAATATTTAAATGAAATTCAGTTCTCTTCTCCTACTAGCATTTCTTTTACTGAGCTGTGAGCCAATCACAGAAATTGAGCGAAGCCCTTCTTTAGTACCCGAAGACCTAACAAAACATAGCGAAGAATTTAGAAAAGAGATTATTACTGTTACTGAGGGTATCCATGTGGCAATAGGCTACTCCTTAGCAAATTCTATAATGGTCGAGGGAGAGGAAGGGAAAATAGTCATAGACACTACTGGAACCATAGAAACTGGAAGAGAGGTTAGATCCATTTTTGATCGAATTAATCCTTATCCCATTAAGGCAGTTATTTATACTCATAATCACGGGGATCATGTTTTTGGAGCTAGGGCCTTTGTTGATAGTGCAGATACAGAAGTAATAGCTCATATCACAACAAAGGAATACATAAATCGTATATTGGGAATACTTCGACCGATTATTAGCAAACGATCTGCTCGGATGTTTGGATCAGCCATCCCTGAAGAAGAGATAGAAAACAATGGAATAGGTCCTTTTTTAGAAATTGGTAAAGGGGGTAGGCAAACCAGTCTGGTTTATCCTACAAAAGAATTTGAAGACAATTTAAAGTTAACTGTAGCTGGAGTAGACATCCATCTTTTCCATGCTCCTGGCGAGACCAACGATCAATTATTTGTCTGGCTTCCAGAATCTAAAGCACTCTTTCCAGGAGATAATTTTTATAGAGCTTTCCCAAATCTATACACCATAAGAGGTACTCCTTATAGAGACCTTGCAGGTTGGGTAGGGAGCATAGATAAAATGAGATACTTGGAACCTGAATTCTTAATACCAAGTCACAGCAGACCCTTAGAAGGTTCCCAAGAAATCCTTAAACATTTAACCAATTACAGAGATGCTATTCAGTTTGTCCATGATCAAACTATACGCTTGATGAATAAAGGAATGACCCCCAGTGAAATAGCTAGTGAAATAGTTTTACCTGACCATCTTACTAGCTCTCCATTCCTCAAAGAATTCTACGGAACTCCCCAGTGGTCTTCTAAAAATGTATTTACGGGTTATTTAGGCTGGTTTGATGGTAATCCTACGACGCTTAACCCTCTAACTGATAAAGAGGAAGCAAAGAAAATAATAGCATTAGCAGGGGGTTGGTCTAATGTATTAGAAGAAGCCAACAGGGCAATAAAAGAAGAAGAGTTTCAATGGGCCTTGCAGTTAACAGATTATTTGCTTTTAGAGAACTCAAGTAATCAAGAAGTTCTAAATATTAGAATTAATTCTCTAGATTCATTAGGAGCAATGCAGGCGAATCCCAACGCTAGGTATTACTATTTATCCAGCGCAGAAGAACTCTTACCTTCCTTTATTCCACCGCCCTTATTAAAACCTTCTCAAGAAACTATTGAAACTTTACCTATAGAGATAGTTTTTGAAATGTTGAAAGTTAGTTTAGTTCCAGAAAAATCATTAGATCAAAACCTTCATTTGAATGTAAATTTTAAGGATTCTTCTAAATCTTTCTCACTTATATTAAGGAGAGGAGTTCTTGAAGTTCAACCATTTGAAATTGAAGGGTCCAGCGTGCAGGTTGAAACTGATGAAATAGTTTGGAAGGAAATTGTTTCAGGTGTGAGGAGTCTGCCCGTGTCATTGGCTACAGGACAGATTTCTGTTAGCGGGGATAAAGTCAGCCTGATATCATTTTTTAGCGCTTTTAGGGAATAGACTTATGGGAGGAAAAATGGATATAGAAGTAACTCTAGACAATCATGTAGGAATAGTCGAAATTAAAAGACCTCCAAATAATCATTTTGACTCTCAGCTAATTACTAGTATCGCTGATTCTTTTGATAATTTAGATCAAAACAGTGAATGCAGATGTATCGTTTTGTGTTCCGAGGGGAAACATTTTTGTGCTGGAGCTAATTTTGGTAAAGATAGAGATATGCATGATAAGACTGATCCTTATTCCGAATTGTATAAGCAGGCAGTCAGGCTGTTTAGAAACAAAAAACCAGTTATTGCATCTGTCCAAGGAGGGGCAATTGGCGGTGGCTTGGGCTTAAGTCTAGTTGCAGACTTTAGAATAGGGTGTTCAGAATCTAGATTCAGTGCTAATTTTTCGATGCTAGGTTTCCATCAAGGTTTCGGCACTACAGTAACGTTACCAAGAGTCGTAGGGAATCAAAATGCTGCAATGATGTTGTTAACTGGAAGAAGATTAAAAGGAGAAGAAGCTTTTGATATAGGACTAATTGATTACCTGGTTCCATTATCTGAGGTTAGGAGTAAAGCTATAGAATTAGCCGAAGAGATTTCTGAAGCCGGGCCTTTGGCCGTACAATCAATTAGATCTACCATCAGGGCAGGTTTAGCAGACGAAGTAGAAGAAATAGTTGCTTGGGAACTTTCTGAACAGACACGCCTTCGAGCAACTAATGATTTTAAAGAAGGTATATCGGCTTCTCTAGAAAGAAGGAAACCTAAATTTTCAGGTTCTTGAATGAAATTCCCGCCTTTCAAATTAGAAAGAATTCAGTCTCTTTATGAAAACTCAGTAGAAGTAAATCTAACTGAAAGTGGTGTTGAACCACTTTCCCTCAAAGAATTGATGAATACAGAGGAGTTAGAAGAGCTAATTAATATACCAATAGGTTATGGATATACACAGGGAAGTCCTTTGCTTAGACAAAGAATATCAAACCTTTACAAGGAATATGACGAAAAAAATGTGTTAGTTACTTCAGGATCTTCGGAGGCAATTTTTTTATCTGCTTCCTTAACTGTTTCGAAAGGAGACAGGGTAGTAATGATGACACCAAATTATTTATCTTTTAGTGGAATTGCCAAAGCCTTAGGAGCAGAGGTTGACTATGTTCCTTTACTTAAAAAAGAAAAATGGGAATGGGATTTAGATTTACTGTCTCAAGTAGTCAACGAAGAAACCAAAGTTATTTCTATATGCAACCCCAATAATCCTACGGGTTCAGTACTTAGCGAAGAAGAGATGAAGAAAATTACTAAAATCGCAGAAAAGGTGGATGCCTATATTCATTCAGATGAAGTTTATATAGGAGCCGAGCTTTCAAACTCTCAAACAATAAGTTTCCAAAATATTTATGAAAAAACAATAATTACCTCCGGGCTATCAAAATCTTACTCGCATCCGGGTCTGAGAATAGGCTGGATAGCTGCTAGTGAAACTTTGGTAACAAAAGCTTGGGAAACTAAAGATTACACAACCGTAGCTAGTTCAATTCTATCTCAGCATATTGCTTCCAAAGTACTTGAGACAGAAACAATAGCTAGATTAAGAAAAAGAACAAAAGATTTATTAAACAGAAATTTAATTTCTTTCAAGAAATGGGTTTTGCCTTACTCAAACCATCTCTCCTTCATAAAACCAGAAGCAGGCGGGTTTGCTTTTGTTGAATACGATATGGACATAAATAGCTCCGATTTAATACATGACTTAAGAACCAATGAGGGAGTATTTAGTGTTCCTGGCGATAGTTTTGGAATGGATAAATTTTTTAGAATTGGTTTGGGATCTAGGGAAGAAGAATTTATTAAAGGATTAGAGCTTTTATCCCAAGGTTTATCTAGAATATTTCCAGATATATTCACTTGATATCGAGCTGATGAAATTATACGACTACCCAGGAGCACCTAACCCCCGTCGCGTTAAGATATTTGCTGCAGAGAAAGGCATAGAACTTGAATTAATCAACTGTGATTTAGCTAAAGGAGAACACAAAACCCAAGAGTTCATAAAAAAGAACCCTAGTGGCAAGATTCCCGTGTTGGAACTAGAAGATGGCCGCTGTATTTCTGAATCAGTTGCAATTTGTCGTTATTTAGAAGAGGTTCAACCAGAGCCAAATCTGTTTGGAGCCAACCCCTTTGAATTGGCTCATGTAGAGAGTAGGAATCGTCATATTGAACTTGAGCTTTGGACACAAATAGGAACTTCGTGGGTCAATGGCCCAATAGTTGGAAAGTTAGGAAGGTTTAAGCAAATTAAAGAAGCCAAAGAAGTCAGTGACAGGAATACTAAAAATTTCTACGAAAGACTCAATAATGAATTAGCTATCACTCAGTTCGTTGCTGGAGATAGATATACTATAGCCGATATTACTCTCCTAACAGCTGTAGATTTTGCATCTGCTATGGTTGATCTAAAACCAGATCCTCTCTTAACGAATTTGTATAGATGGCATAAAGAAGTTTCAGAGCGGCCAAGCTCAAAGATATAGAAAAAAGCTGAAGGTAATCAAACAGTAAAGGTGTTTGGGTATAGTTCTATAAAGTTCTTAGAAAAGAATTTTTCGCGGTCCTCTTTGGTTAAGGTTTCAGTTGAGCGGCTAAACCGGCCAATTGGATCACGACCACCTTCCGCGTGTGGATAATCTGATGAAAACATATACAAATCAGGACTTGATTCAGACACAAGCTGTGCTACATCTTCAAACGGGTAGGGAGTAAATCGTAGTTGTTCAGCTATTTGTTCACTGGGCCTCCGTTTCATTTTTGCCAACTGAGGTTCAGAACGAGACCAGATCTCTACTGCATGATCTAATCTTCTAATCATGTCTGGGACCCAACCCGCACCAATTTCAATTACACCACCTTTTAGATTGGGATGAGCTTCCAACACCCCATCCAAAACCAGAGTAGATATAAAACTGTTAGAGGCAAAGTGGATTGCAGTAAGATCTTTACTTCCAATGACTTCAGCACCACCTCGTGCTGTTAAATTGCTAGGCATTCCATCATTCATCCATTTATCACCTATAGTTAATGGAGAGCTGCCAACATGCAAAATAAAAGGTAAGCCAGCTTCGGCAAGTGTAGCCCAAAGGTTGTGATGGTCTGGATGTCCGGGTGAGCGTCCTCCAGGTGCCTCAGCTGCAATCCATATAGCTCCCAGATTAAGTTTAATGGCTTGTTCAATTTCTATTAAGGCTCTATCTGGATCTTGAAAAGGTACCATAGCGACACCTATCAATCTAGAATCCTTCTCACAAAAGGCTTGCATAGCACGATTGTGAGCTGCGGCAGCACCGTAGGCAATATCATCATTAGAGGCACCAAAAATTAAACGAGCACAAAAAGAAGAAAAAATTACCTGCTTTTGAAAACCTAAGAGATCAAGAGCTTGGCTGCGTTCTTGGCCATTAAAGGCTCCTAAAGCATCGTGCCACTTGGGCCCTTTTGTTAGGTTATCTCCCAGTTCTAAAAGTTGCTTAACGTTTTCGGGTTTATGACCCTTCTTACCTTCGTGGGCATCTGGATTAAACTGACCGGTAAGTGATTTTTTTAGGTTAGGTAGGATATCAAGAATATCTGCACTAGCATGGGCGCTAAGAAAGTCTGGTAACTCCATCAAGTGACTGTCTGCATCAAAAATTAAACGATCACCAGCATATGTCATCACACCACCTAACTGATCTATTTTTTTTGATACTCACTCAACACCATTCTGATTGCTTTAAACCTAAACATCAAGACAGTAAGGGAAAGAACAGGGCATCACATTTATAGAAGCTAGATATTGTTATAATTTAGGAAAGAATATTTAAGGTAATAATTAAATAGGAGAAAATAAATGAAAATACTTTGTATCTTATATGACGACCCAAAAGATGGAATGCCTTCAAGTTATCCAGTAAAGGAACTTCCTAAACTCGAAAAATATCCTGATGGCATGACATTACCATCTCCTAAAGGAAGAGATTTTATACCAGGTGAATTACTAGGTTGCGTATCTGGTGAGTTGGGTTTAAGAAAGTTTTTAGAAGATAGAGGACACACACTAGTGGTTACATCTGATAAAGACACAGAAGGTTGCATTGCAGATAAAGAATTAGTTGACGCTGATGTTGTAATCTCACAACCTTTTTGGCCGTATTATCTAACAAGAAAAAGAATAGAAAGTGCACCAAATTTAAAAATGGCAATTACAGCTGGAATTGGTTCTGACCATGTAGATTTACAGGCTGCAATGGACCATAAAGTGGATGTCGTTGAGGTAACCTATTGCAATTCAAGGTCCGTTGCAGAACATATTGTTATGATGATTTTATCTTTAGTAAGAGATTATCATAATCAGCATAGGATAGTGAATGAAGGCGGTTGGCACATCGCAGACGCCGTTAAGAGGTCTTATGATGTAGAAGGTATGCATGTAGGCACAATTGCTTCCGGTCGTATTGGTTACGATATGTTAAGAAAAATGCATCCATTTGATGTGCATTTACATTATTTTGACAAACATAGATTAGATCCAGAACGAGAACAAGAACTGGGTTTAACCTATCATAATTCAGCTGAATCTTTAGTGGCAGTTTGTGATGTTATTAATATAAGTTGCCCACTTCATCCTGAAACAGAACATTTATTTAATGACGAGTTAATTAGTAAATGTAAACCTGGTGCGTATATTATTAATACTGCCAGAGGAAAAATTTGTGATAAGGATGCTATTGCAGAGGCATTAAAGTCAGGACAGTTAAGTGGATATGCAGGTGATGTTTGGTTCCCACAACCGGCACCTAATGATCATGTTTGGAGAACAATGCCACATCACGGAATGACACCACACACTTCAGGAACTTCTTTATCAGCACAGACAAGATACGCTGATGGAGTTAGAGAAATATTAGAGTGCTTATTTGATGGGGAAGAAATAAGAAATGAATATTTAATTGTTCAAGGCGGAGACCTTGCAGGTATGGGTGCTCATTCTTA
>ERZ651768.495-NODE-495-length-29821-cov-14.443585_pt1 | contig 29821 bp, 23 predicted proteins | sample MGYA00514754_ERZ651768 | MGnify/ENA metagenome assembly ERZ651768
CACGCCATTCCACCGGCAAGCCCCGCCTGCACAAATGTTCTTGTTTCCAAATACGGAAAAACGGGATTCCTTACCTGAATATCAATCAATGTATTTTGAAATAATGACCATCCGAACCTTGAATTTACATGACTCAGCAGACCAACATTATTCTCAAAATAAAGTTTTGTTCCCGCGAGTTCTCCTAGCGTAGAGAATTTGCTGCTGGCATTACCCATGCTGAGCGTGTTTTCATTTGTTGTAAAATTAAAGCCGACGATTTCGTAGATGTTATAATTTACTGAACGTAATCCTGCAGGATTATAAAAAAACAGCATTTCATCATTTGCCACTGCAGTAAAAGCATTGCCCATTCCACGGGCACGCAGACTTTCACGCACAAATGCAGGTTCTGATGCATGGACCACCGGCATGAATAAAATCCATAAGCATAGTAAAGCAGATAGGTGTTTTAGCACTTTCAATACAGTTATTCTCATTTAAGAATAAAATGTTCACGGTTCATATGTCTGCTTTTCAGAAGCAATCAAATTTTGAGGAAATCGTTTGAGGCTTTTTGGGCTGCAAAGAGCTCTTATTATGTAGAAATATATCGAGGCATGCCAGATAATTACATACTCATGAAATGATAATCATCCGGTGAAATGATCCCTATAAACCAAATCGTATTAATTTTATGCAGGTATTCTTATAAATATCAGTGTATTTAGTTTTGAATTCACTAAGGGCAGCAGATAAACAGCAGTGCAAATCCAGTCTTTTCAAACAACTATTCAGGCAGCAACCGATGGAAGACCTGCAAGAGCCATAGCAAGTTCCTGCTCATCATAGTTTTGATCTTCAAGGTTACCACTGAAATACTCCGTGTATGCCTGCATATCAAAATGTCCATGACCGCATAGGTTGAAGAGAATAGTTTCAGATTTGCCTTCCCGCTTGCAACGCAGTGCTTCCTCGACTGCACCCTTCACTGCATGGTTTGCCTCCGGAGCCGGAAGAATTCCTTCCTCACGTCCAAATGTCACACCAGCCTCGAAGCATACGTTCTGATGAAATGCATATGCCTCCAGCAAATCAAGCTCCTTGAGGTGGCTTATCAAGGGTGCCATACCATGATATCGAAGACCGCCAGCATGGAACCCCGGCGGCACAAATGTGGAGCCAAGTGTGTGCATTTTAGCCAGGGGAGTCATATTTCCTGTGTCACCGAAATCATACGCATATTTCCCCCTTGTCAGGGATGGACATGCTGCGGGTTCAACTGCAACTACACGTACATTAGGTCCTCCACGCAGCTGTTCGCCAAGGAATGGAAACATCAGTCCGGCAAAGTTTGAACCTCCGCCAGTGCAGCCTACCACAACATCAGGGTAGTCACCTGCCATTTCCATTTGTTTCAACGCTTCAACTCCGACAATTGTCTGATGCATCAGCACATGGTTGAGCACACTTCCCAGTGAATATTTAACATCATCATTAGTTGCTGCAACTTCAACTGCTTCCGAGATGGCAATCCCAAGACTACCACTAGAATCCGGATTCTTGGCCAGGTATGCCTTACCAAACTCGGTCTTGTCAGATGGAGAGGCAATGCATGTAGCGCCAAAGGATTCCATCATTGCCTTGCGATAAGGTTTTTGCTGGAAACTGACTTTGACCATGTAGACCTCAATCTCCAATCCAAAAATAGAACCGGCAAAGGCTAATGAAGAGCCCCACTGGCCTGCCCCAGTTTCAGTTGAAATTTTCTTTACACCAGCTTCTTTGTTATAAAAAGCCTGGGCAACTGCAGTATTTGGCTTATGGCTTCCGGTAGGACTGACGCCTTCATACTTGTAATATATTTTTGCAGGCGTATCTAGTGCCTTCTCTAATCTTCTTGCACGATAAAGAGGGCTTGGACGCCACTGCCGATATATCTCCCGTACAGGTTCCGGAATGTCTACATAACGTTCGGAACTGACTTCCTGCAGAATAAGATCCATTGGAAACAGGGGGGCTAAATCATCCGGCCCCACAGGTTCTCCAGTGCCTGGATGCAAAACAGGAGGAGGAGGTTCAGGAAGATCGGCAGTAATGTTGTACCAGCTTTTTGGAAGTTCTGATTCAGGTAAGATGTATTTAACGGTATCACTCATGATTTACTCCAGATTAGATTAAAAAAACTGTTTATTACTGCAGATTTACAACTACGCGTCCCCGTTGGCCACCTGCAAGAATCTTGTCAATTTCAGGTCCTAGATCATCCAGGTTACAATCTACTGACAGCTGTTTAAGCTGAGGGAATTTCCAATCAGATGCAAGTTTATTCCAGATCTGGCATCTCAGATTCATGGGGGTTTCGCCAGAATCAATTCCCAACAGACTTACTCCTCGTAAAATAAATGGATAAACTGTTGTAGGTAAATTAGCAGAAGCAACTAATCCTGTGGCTGCAACAGCACCTCTTTGTTTTGTGGTTTTAAGCAAGGTAGCTAAGGTAGTGTCGCCTACTGTGTCAATTCCTCCTGCCCAGCGCTGTTTAAGTAAAGGTTTCTTCGAATCATCATTTACTTCATCCCGATCAATAATTTCTTTGGCACCTAATCCTTTCAGGAAATCTGTTTCCGAGGATTTTCCTGTTGATGCCACCACATCATAGCCTAAATTTGAAAGAAGCACTACAGAAATGCTTCCAACACCTCCTGTTGATCCCGTTACAACGATCTCTCCCTGTTCCGGAGTGATACCATGTTTTTGCAACGCGTGAACTGAAAGTGCCGCGGTATAGCCTGCGGTGCCATATATCATCGCCTCTTTAAGTGAAAGCCCTTCCGGTAAAGGCACTACCCAATCAGCTGGAACGCGTATGTATTGTCCAAACCCTCCGGATGTATTCATGCCTAAATCATAACCCGTTACAACAACTGGGTCTCCGGGCTTAAACCTTGAGTCTGAGCTCTCGGTCACTTCACCTGAGGCATCTATACCGGGAGTGTGAGGATAATTTCGAGTCACTCCACGATTCCCGATGCAGGAAAGTCCATCCTTGTAGTTCAGTGATGAATAACGCACACGAAGCAGAACTTCTCCCTCTGGAAGATCTTCCAGAGAGCGATCAGTAACTTTACGCGTGTAGGTTCCATCACCTGATTCACTGACGACCAAAGCTTTAAAAGAATTTTCACTCATATGTTTAAACTATTCGGTGTTATTGCATTTTTGTTTATTTTTTACCATACCTGAATCAGGCAGGATCATAAATGTTGCGGGCTTACATTAAACCAGCACTTTATTCATCATGTTCCATTCATAAAATGGATAAGCTCTTGAAAATCAGGCTTGTTTTTGATTACTTTGAAAACAATAGTCAGGGATAATTAAATCAAATATTTACAATAATTGTCAAACCTCGGTTTCAAGTATTATTTCTATTTATATTCATGCTCTTGGCTATTTCATGGCTGTGACAAAGTTGTTTTATTTAACGACCCCAAATCTGATTCAACTTGCAGGAATCCCTGTTATATCAAAACTTTTCAGTAAATCCTGGCAGACCCCAGGATTCTGGATCAAAATCATTTAATGAGGGTATTATTTGAGAGGCATTTTTAAAGTGGTTGCAGTCCATTTCTGGATGAGGCACAACTACAACAGACATTCCCGCTGCTATAGCGGCTTCAGTTCCAGACGGGGCGTCTTCAAAAACCAGACACTCTGAGGGTTCAACACCGAGACGTTTTGCGGCAAGCAGAAAAATGTCCGGAGCCGGCTTCCCCTGTTTCAATTCAGGGTCGTCCCCACGGACAATTTGACTGAATTGTGAAAACCAATTTTTGTGTTTCTTATATTTTGCATCATACATTGGTGAAGACGAACTTGTTGCAAGTGCTTGTGGTATGCCATGCCTGAAAAAATGAGTTGTCATTTCTTTTGCACCGGGCAGCGGCTGGGTATTTTTAAATTTCTCGATTAATACGTCCTTTCTTGAATCCAGGTAGTCTTGCGGAGTAATAGGCAAATCAAGACTTTCTACAATTATTTTTGCTGCCTGAGATGCAGGTCTTCCTATGATTGTCTTCTTGACTGACCAGTCGAAAACCTTTCCATATTCCCCTACAATATCTTGTGTAACCTCAGTATAAATTCCTTCTGTATCCAAAAGCAATCCGTCCATGTCATAGATTAAGCAGGAGATTTTCTGATTCATTTTATTTTCTAAAGATGTCTTTTGCCCAGAAAAGATTCAAATGTTGATTATTAGAAATTGATAAGTAAGATTTTTAAAAAAGGCTGGGGGCATATTTACGTAAATCAATAATATGCTTTTCACCATTACTTAATTTATAACTCACAGAATGCTCGTTTTCCCAAACAAGTTTCAGCAGGTAATTGACGTCCTGAATCGGCAGGTCATATAGACTTACTGCACCCTCCAAATCGCGTTTGATCACATGGAGCCTGAAAGTGTAAACTCTGTTTGTTGTTTCCTGTCCATTCTGATTGATGCTGGTGACAACTTTTGAATTGGAGATGTGATAAAAAACCGCGTGAGTTTGTGATGCAGCGACACCTGTGCCAGTGCGAAGATTTGGCAGTAAGGGGATGATTTTATCCTCAAAAATCCTGAACACTCTTCTTGTCCCTGAAGTCCTGTTTGAATACTGATAAAACTCCGGATCAACCTTCCAGAATCGTACGTCTTCCCCTGTATCATTTTTCACAATATCAAGTCCGAGCACTCCGTTTAAACCACTATAAAGATATACATGGTTGTCAGTATCTTTAATGTTAACAATTTTAAGAATCACCCTCTGCGGATGGGAATCCAAAAGTTTTTTTTCAAGATAGATCCCATTGCCAACCCTGTTTTCAGGGTAAATTTGGTATGAGGCAAATTCTATCACTCCCCGGTGATCAGGGTCTCTTGAGAATATTTCGACTGCTCCGGAAAGATTTGCTGAGGTTAGCAGCGTAACTACTGGGAAAAAAAACAAAAAAATATTTTTAAGCTTATTCATTTGAAAATCTGAACAAATCTGCTAATTCAGTAATATATATTTAGCTAAATAAATCAGTAAAAAATATGCATAGTGATTATAGCAGACTAGTGAACTGAAGTCAGTGAAATATTGCTGGAGCAGCTTGAGTCCTGCGAAGGTTAATTTAGAATATAAATTTGATTTTGATTGTAAACTAATAATTCACTGTTTTTTTGAAAAACTGCCTTCCTTGTCTGTCGATAAAATGTCTGGTGTCAAAGAATTAATTCCATCCTCAAATCCGTTTGTAATAGGTACCAGCGGGCATATAGATCATGGAAAAACGACACTGGTAAAAGCACTTACCGGAGTCGATACTGATCGTTTTGCTGAAGAAAAAATACGCGGGATAACAATTGATCTGGGATTTGCTCATTATGAAGACGAACTTGGTAATCATATGGCTATAGTTGATGTCCCGGGTCACGAAAAATTTGTTCACAATATGCTGGCAGGGGCGGCGGGAATGGATGCGGTTTTACTCGTGGTGGCGGCAGATGAAGGAGTTATGCCTCAAACAAGAGAACATCTGAATATATGCAATCTGTTAAATATTAAATCCGGCATAGTTGCTCTCACGCGTGTAGATCTAGTGGAAGACAGGGAAATGGTAGAATTGTGCAAGGAGGAAGTTTCAACTTTGCTTAAGGGCACTTTTATGGAATATGCCCCGGTAATACCTGTTTCTGCGGTAACAGGTGAGGGCTTGAATCATCTGCGTGATGAATTTGCAAAAATTGCAAAAAAATTTGTACATCCGGAAATAGAAAAGCCATTTAGATTATATGTTGACCGTTCCTTCACATTAAAAGGTTTTGGAACAGTTGTTACCGGTACTGTGCTGACCGGTTCATTAAGCCAGGACCAGGAGGTTGTTCAATATCCGCAATCGCGTGAAATTCGCATTCGAGGAATGCAGTCCCATGGTATTAAGGTAAAAGAGGTTCAGGCCGGGCAAAGGGCAGCACTTAATTTAGCCGGGATTGCCAAGGAAGAAATTCAGCGGGGTAATCAGCTGGCAAAGCCGGAGTCATTGCTGACCGGTTATATGATCAATGCATCATTGTCGTTATTGAAAGATGCTCCAACTCCTTTGAAAAACAGGACACGTGTAAGGCTCCATCTTGGTACTCAGGAGCTTATAGGCAGAATTGTACTTTTGGAAGGAGAATCTTTGTCTCCAGGTGAAACTGCAATGGTTCAGTTTCGTTCTGAAAGCATTTTAAGCGGCAAATACGGTGACCGTTTTATCATCCGGAGTTTTTCGCCAATGTACACCATTGGAGGCGGAACTCTGATTGATCCATCTCCAAGCAAATCCCGTAGACTGCAGCAGGAGCTTCCAGAAAGACTCAGACGCTTGATGGATGGAGATGAATATGTTCGGTCGGAAGAAGTGATATATTTACGGTCAGTCCGGGGGATTGTTTATTCAGAATTTCAGATACACTCAGGGCTTTCCGACAAAGAATGCTCAAAAAATTTACAGCTCCTGCAAAAAAATGGTCAGATACTTTGTTTAGACTCGATCGCCAGCCGATATTTGCACGTGGATCATGTAAAGCGTGTTGGGAAATTTGTCAGTAGAGTTTTAAAAATTCACCATCAAAAATTTCCGGACCGAGAGGGAATGACGCATGCTGAACTGGCAGGTAAACTGTCTTTGATTTTTTCAGAAAAAGAAGTAGAAAATTTGATAAAATATTTATGTGATGCAGACATGATATTACAACAAGATAAGTATTTTTATCTGGAAGATCATCAGGCAAAAATTTCTCAAACCCGTCAGGACGGTTTGACAAACTGTCTTGAACTCATCAGTAAAGGCGGATTTCAGCCTATGCGAAAAACCAGACTGCTCGAAGAAATGGGGTTGAATGAGAAGGATGGAGTAGAACTGCTTAAATTCGCCACTCATTCCAAAAGGCTGGTGCGCATTTCAGAGGATTTGCATTATAATCCTGAGCAAATCGAAAAAATCCTGGAAATTCTACTGGGATTTTTTAAGAAAAATCCGGATATAAATGTAATCCAGTTCAAAGAATTACTGAACGTTTCACGTAAATACGCAATTGATTTGCTGGAGTATTTTGACAGCCAACGTTTCACGATCCGTAAAGATAACTTCCGTGTTCCAGGAAAAATATTTGACTTAGAAAATTAACAATTCAGGTTACAAAATGCTTATTGGCATAGTCAGGGTATTTACCATTTTGCTGAGTTTATTGCTTGGAATTTGGAACTTCTATGCTGCTTCAGGATTAGCTGTTGCCCAAAGCCTTCTCAGTGACCGAGTATGGTTGGAACAGAGGATAAATATATTCAGTGAAAAAGAGCTTACTGAACAAAATAGCTACGGAAGGTTTTCTGGCATTATGCACGCTCCTTTAATTCTCCATCAGGCCGTTGCCAGGCCACACGCACCAGCAAAACCGGAATTATTATATTCAATGGAATTACCGCCAAAACCTTCTCTTGCTCAAATTCAAACGGATGATTTGCCAAACAAATCTTCAATTTCACTCTCAAGTCGGATTTTTCCATGGGTTCCAAGCATGGAACTATCCACTGTTGACACTGACGCTGATTCAAATCACCAAGATCAAAAGTGGGCAAACTCTGAATTTACAGGTTTCAGTATGCCTGTGGCTGAAATTGAGGAAATGATAATTTCTGATCCGGAAGCTGCAAGGGAAAAGTATCTGGAGTTTGAAGACTGGTTAAAAATTGAGGATAGAGTGAGATTGAAAGTTCAGTTGCTTTACCATCTTAATAAATGGGCCTCTGCGGAAAAACTGGCAATTGCGTTTTTGAAAGAACGTCCTCGCAGTCCGATAATTCCCTTAATATATTACTATTTAAACAAATCACTTCATTCTCAGAACAAGCCTTTGGATCAGGATCAGATTTTACGTGATCTTGCACTTAAAGAATTGAGTCCGAAACCACGAGGTGATCTGCTGCTTATGTTCAGTGATGAAGCACAGTTAAAGGGTGAAATTCTAACCGCAATCCAATATCGACTTGAACTCTTAAGCAATTCTGAAACTTCAGAGGAAGCAGATCTGGAAAAAATAGCCTTGTTGCTAAAGGAAGTTCAGTCTCTGGAAGAATTACGAATCTTGTTGGAAAATTATCCTGGTTCAGACTGGCTGCATGAGCAAATATTTGAAATAGAATTTAAACTTTTGTCAAAGCAACGGCGTTACAGTGAGGCCCTGGGATTGCTGGATCAAAGACTCAATCTGGCCCGTGAAATTGGCAATGAAAAACAATATAAAAGGCTTGAAAAATTACAGCGCGGCTTTATAACCGCTTTGAATGTAAGTCCAGGACGAATTGGCGTTATACTCCCTATGAGCAGTTCAAATGTAAAAATTGTCCGTTTAGTTCAGGAAACTCTGAATGGTTTGCGGCTGGCACTGTATGCAAACAAAATCAATGCGTTGAATGATAACCCTGAAAATTCAACTTCACATGAAAAGACAGTTACAGAAAATTCAGACAATTCATCAGAGAATGAATTGTCTGGGCAGTTTGCGGATTCATGGGAACTGGTAATCCGGGACTCTCATCTGGATCCGCAAAAAACAAGAAAAGCCATCCGTGAATTAGTGGAAATAGAGCGCGTAATTGCCATCATTGGGCCTCTTGCAAGGAAAACTTCTGAGGCTGCTGCAGAAGAAGCAGAAAGGTTAAGTGTTCCATTAATCTCCCTATCTTTAACTGACAGTATTCCTGAGCATGGTGAATATATTTTCCGAAATAATCAAAGTTGGAAGCAGGAAGTCCAAAAATTGGCAGATTATGCCACCGATAAGCTGCAGGCCTGCCGTTTCCTGATACTTTACGCTCAAACACGCGAAGGACGCCAGAAAATGAGGTATTTTTCGAACGCAGTACAGCAAAAAGAGTGTGAAGTAGTAGCAGTTGAAGGATTTAAGGATGAAGGTCAGAAAAGTCTGGTAAATGAGTTCGATACTTTCACAGGTAAAATTAAACGCATAGGTAAAACAGACAAAAGTATTTTAAAGGAGCTGAAGGAGAAAGAGGATCCTGTCCACAATTTTGATGCGGTCTACGTGGCAGTAGGTGCAGGAGGAGTGAAAAATTTAAGGCTGATTTTACCGTATAGTGCTGTTTATAAAATGAAAAAAACTAAATTTCTTGGTGACAGCGGCTGGAATGATTCAGCTCTTCCGTTTTCACCAGGAGTAAGCGGCGTGAGAAAACCAGTATTTGCGGACAGTTTTTTCCTGGGAAGCAAAACGCGGGAAATGGGTCAGCTTAAAAGGATCCACGAACAAATTCTTTATCGTCATCAAAACTATATCGGCCCCAGCGCATATACTGCCCATGCTTATGACACTCTGATGATATTGATGCAGCTTCTGAATGACGAGCGCAACCAAAGTCACCGGGATTTGAAGGACGCGCTGATAAATATGGAGAACTTTCAGGGAGTCACAGGAAAATTAAGATTTGATGATGTGGGTGAAGCTAAAAGAGAAATACATTTGCTGACCCTGCACAGAGGGAAAATACAACCCCTGAATTGAAGGAAATATTTTGTGTTCACAGGCTTCTGCAGATGCTGCAGAAACAGGCCTGTCTATTTTACGAAAAGGGATTCCAGGTCCTTGAACGGTACCTGCTCTGGTCTTAGCTTTTGTTGTGTCTGACCAGCTTCAACCGATTCATCGGTTTCTTCTAGTTGAGTTGTGGATTGGTCAGCAATGTTGGAGTTGTCTGTCAGCAAATCTTCAATTTGGTTGTCCAGACGTTTTTCTGGGCGGATTTCCTCATGGAAATTCCGTTTTGGCTGAGTTTTTATTTGCATTTTTTGATCATCCAAAGGCTCTTCAACCAGATCAGCAACTTGTCTTAATCGGTAACTGTACTGCCTGCTAACCTCAAAAAGCCTTCCGCCGGGAATACATTCCGGACTGTCCTGGAACGAAGCAAAATCATCGACAATTACTGCGTGTTTCAGTGCTTCAGGACTCAAGTAAACTAACATTGAAGAAGATTCAGTTTCTGATATTTCTTCTTCCTGTGGTTCGAATTTGAACCATTTCATGATTTTCCTTTAAATAAAATACTCAAATGTCGATTTGTTATGTTTCAGTTAAAACTCTGCGAAAAACATGCCAATTATTGCTAAATTACAAATTCATTCCTGGTCGGCAAATCAGAAAGATTAATAAAAAAAGATATAAAGGATTAAAAAGCAAATAATATCAATGATTACAGTTAGATAATAAAATAATTTATATGCTCATAACAGGCTGAAATTCCTGGATTTAAGTGTTCAAAATTGTTATTAAATGAATCCTGTCATCAAACTGGATTTATCAAAATTTGTATAATACTATGTCTGTCAGCAAGGGGCTCATTTAAACATAGTTATAAATTTTTAAACTTCTGCAGTAACTGTTAATTAATGTATGAATGGGCATAGCCTGTTTTCTCAAGGAACTAACAAGATTTCTCAATGAAGCAAAGCATCAAACTAAAATTCATTTTAACATTCTATTCGTTATTCACCCCCACATTAATATTTTCCGCGACTGATGAAGTTTTCACAATGCCCTGGTGGGGCTGGCCTGCAGCATTGTTTTTCACAACATTTTTTATTGGTATTTTTGGTGTTTTAGCGGGCATAGGCGGGGGAGTTTTATTTGTGCCTTTGGCAAGCAGTTTTTTCCCATTTCATATAGATTTTGTTCGGGGCACCGGACTTTTTATTGCGTTAGGGAGTTCACTGGCGGCAGCACCGCATTTGCTTGGAAAAAATTTAGCCAGCATAAAGCTTGCTTTGCCTACCGCTTTGGTTGCATCAGCCTTTGCTGTTGTTGGGGCATTTTTTGGACTGTGGCTTTCCGCTCTAAATCCGGCCTACATTCAGGGCAGTCTGGGGGTTACTATAATTGGTATCGTTTTTATAATGCTGTTTGCTAAAGATTCAGAACACCCGTCCGTTGCCGGAGGAAACTACTTGACACAAATGCTTCATATAGGCGGGATATATCAAGAAGAAACTACCGGAAAAGAAGTAAGCTGGACAGTTCACAACACCGGGAAAGGCTTATTCTGTTTTGTTTTTGTCGGATTATTGGCTGGTATTTTCGGACTTGGTGCAGGCTGGGCAAATATGCCGATATTGAACATGATCATGGGTGCACCGGTTAAGGTTGCCGTGGCAACCAGTGGTCTTGCCTTGTCCGTCACAGACAGCACTGCTGCATGGATTTACCTGAACAAAGGAGCTGTTTTACCAATGATCACGGTTCCTTCACTGGTCGGCATTATGCTGGGTGCAAGAATAGGCTCAAAGCTTCTGCCAAAAGTAAAACCGGCAGCAGTCAGGTACATCGTAATAAGCGTGCTTTTCCTGGCGGGAGTAAGATCTCTAATGAAGGCTTTCGGATATTAAACTTAAGGATCAGTCAAATGGAAAGAACCTCTGAATTCAAAAATATACCTGAACAGCGGCTTTACGCAAATATTCTATTCTATTTGAATCTCATTGGCTTGTTCATACTTTTAACTGGATTTACCTTGTACCTGACCGGTGTAATTACCCCTCTTGTACCACTTGAAGACCTGCCGCGGTTCTGGTCTCTTTCCCTGGATGAATACATAGAAAAATCAAATATGCCCACCGGATGGCAGTGGATATCAAAAATTGGATATGGAGATATCGCTCCGATGCTTGGTATAGCGGTTTTGGCATCAGTGACATTTGTGTGTTATTTTGTTCTGCTATTTCAGTTCCTTAAGCGTGGAGTAAAAACTTTGGCCCTGATTGTCTCTATTGAATTATTGTTGATACTGCTTTCTGCCTCAAATCTGATCCAGGTTACACATTGACAGAATTCAGAACGGGGGAAATTCGGCAGCAGGTATTAACAGCTTAATCTGCTGCTTCATCCAAACGATTTTGATAGGCAGTAATCCAGGCCTTTCCATAGTGGGGAAGTTTTTCAAGACGTCTTTCTAATGATGATTCCCCTGATTGGGGACGCATTACCTGATGCAGCAGGAAGCGCAGAATTTCCTGGGGATTTTGCAGGCAGAAAAGCAGGAATGTCAGTGCACCTGAATTCTGTTTTTCATCATAAATTAACCAAAGCAGCTTAACGATGTGAAAATGATTTATTCCTCGTGAACACTGCTTGTCAACATATCCCAAAATTGATTTTGTGTAATTATCTGCATTGAATCCTTGAGGCAGGCCGGCTGATTTGACACTCTCCTGATAATAAATCAGGGTCAGCACGGACGCGATAAAATAGCTCCATGCAGTTTTAAATTCATCCAGAGGAAACAGTTGTCTTTGTTCAACTGCATCTGCTTCTGGACCGGGAACTGATTGTTCACTTATTTCCAGAAAAACTCCAAGCACGCTTTGCGTGGCTTTTATTTCCGTTGTTCGATATTTTATGACAGACAACAGCTTTTTCAGTCGCTGTTCTGCGTCACTTGTTTTAATACTTTCTTCCTTTGATTTATGTTCTTCACTGGTCAATACACTCAGGCAGTGAAGTGCCGAATAGAGTTTTGAATAAATGGATTCGGAATAATGTTTTTCCATCCGTTTAACGGTTTTTGACCAATCTTTAAGAGGTGTTCGTTTCGGAATCATTTTTATCAGAACCAGAGGAAATTTTTGGCGGATACTTTCCAGCTCCTCGTCCCGGGGCATCTCAGGCACATAAAACTGAATCACTTTTTTCTCTCTTCTCAATTGCTGCATTCTGGAGCGAATATGTGTGCTTATTCCGGTCAGGTCTGTGTCTTCCGGTAAATTATTCAGTTCTGAGTGGAGTTCCTCAATAAAACCTGCCAGTGAAGAAATTTCTTCAAGTTTGTTGAGCACTGAGCGCATGTAATGTGTGATATGTTTTTTTTCAAAATTCTCATAATCAGCCATCTCATGGGGCAAAATGTAATGCAGCTGTGTGTTAAGTTTTTTAACACGTTCGATCATGGAATTCACAATTTGCTTAGGATTTGTACGCATTGACTCCTTAAATTCAGCGAACATCGAGTCAATTGTATGCTGCTCCTCCGTTGTAAGTGCCTGTTCCTGCCACTTGTCCCTCCATTCACCTGTTAACTGCCTGCGAATTTCGGTTCCCTGTTTTTCCATGGATAATCTGTAAGATTCAGCAATGCTTTCACAATGCTTATCCAAACTTTCTGAAGGCAAATTGAGTTCAGATGCCAAATCCAGTATTTCCGGTACCGCTGCGCTAATCTGCTGTTCTCCTTTTAAGTTTTGCCGGTAAAACTCCAGGGGAAGGATTTTTTCATTCAAGAAAATATTTCCGTACAATTTGGAAAACAGATTACGTGTAATGTTGATAATTGCCTCTGCAGTGTCCAGCCTTTCAGGAATTATTATCATCACTTTGAAGGTTCTCGAGGTGCTGATATATTTTATCCGGGATGCGGGAAGTGAAACATTTTTCGGCAAAGGTGTGCCAACTTCGGCTTCGTATGCGGTTTTATCAACAAAACGCAGCAGATGTCCGGCTGATTGTATATTCATGCCAAACTTTTCAGGGAAATCCAGAATATCCGGAAGTCTTTCATTCAGAAAAGATTTGATTTCTTCTGATACTGATTCCGAAAATTCTATCCGGAAAATTTTTGAGGCAGGAAATTGCTGTTTTTTCTGATCGTGCTCCCTGAGCTGGGATTCTCCGATTGTGCGTCTCTTCGGGTCAAGACGTTCCTCTAAAGATTTTTCAATGCTGTCAAAAGAGTTCATGAATGTGTACCCTCGAAGGGTCTGCTTCACGACCAGAAATCAATGTTTGAGAACAGAGGCAATAGCTTCGTTCCATTCTCTCAGTTGACGAGGACCTTCTAGTGAGGTTTTTAGTTCTATTAAATCATTGAATTTTTTGTCTTCCAGGTCAACATTGGGATACCTTCTTCTCAAGTATCCCCAGAGATTCAAGAAGTTTTCCTCAATAACCCATTCTTCATTTTTTGGCTTATATTCCTCTTTTGGATGTTCAGTAAAAGGGTAGAAAACTTTCTTCATTTGAATGTCTTGAAAACTGTGTTTAATATTGAATCTGGAAGCAATAAGGCTTTCAAAAACTGGCAATATTGTCTCACCAGTGTTGCCCAAAACTTTTTCGGTCCTATTACAACATGTAGCAATATTGTTGCCTGATGATCAAATCAGGCATCAGGTAATTTTTATTTCTGCGGGCAAATTAAAGTTAAAATACTGTATATACTGATTAAAATTTTTTAATCAATCATGTAAAATTTTTTCACATTAATTCCGCAGATTGATGAATATTTTATTCCTGAGGGCCTTTGGAGAAGAAAATTTGGTGGGAAAAATGATAAGAATGAAATCAGCCTGCTTCGCTCATCTTTGCTTAAAATTTATAGATTTTTTTCTGGAATTTGGAGGTTCCGTCAACTGGGGTCATGTTTAAAAAGTAATTCATTGGAATATAAAATTAGCTAGTTTAGCGCCAGACCCTCTGATGTAACTACGTTTTGGATTGTAGCAAAACAGGATGAGTGTTATCTATAGTCATCAAAAAAAGATTTAAAATGTTGAATATTAAAATACAACAAAAGAAGACCCTATGAAAGATCGCATCATTTCAATTGAAGCAATGGAAATATTGGATTCGCGCGGCAATCCGACAATTCGTACAAGGGTAAGCCTGGAAAACGGAGTTTACGGAACTGCCTCAGTCCCTTCCGGAGCATCAACCGGAGAAAATGAGGCCATTGAACTCCGTGATGGTGACAAGAGCCGTTACGGTGGAAAGGGTGTTCTGAAGGCCGTGGAAAACGTGAACCGGGAAATTGCACCGGAACTGTTGGGAATGACCCCTGATAGGCAGGCTGAAATTGACAGGATGATGCTTAAGCTTGACGGTACATCTGCAAAAAGCAACCTGGGGGCTAATGCTATTCTAAGTGTTTCCATGGCAACGGCAGCGACGGCGGCAAAGTCACACAATGTTCCTCTGTACGCTTATCTGGGAGGAGTTTCAGGATTTAGACTGCCAGTGCCTATGATGAATATCATCAATGGCGGAGAACATGCAAACAACAGTGTTGATTTGCAGGAATTCATGGTAATGCCTTCAGGGGCTCCTTCTTTCCGGGAAGCCCTGCGTTATGGAGCGGAAACATTTCACGCGCTGAAAAAGATTTTGCAATCAAAAGGCTATGCCACAAGTGTCGGCGACGAAGGCGGTTTTGCCCCAAATCTTAAAAACAATGAAGAAGCCTGCGAAGTTATTATCGAAGCAATTCAAGCAGCAGGTTATGAGCCCGGAAAAGACATTTTCCTGGCCCTTGACGCAGCAGCTTCATCATTTTGTAATCAAGGCTCTTATGTGTTTCAGAAATCCGGATCAGGGACAAAAAACTCAACAGAGATGCTGGAATTTTACGGGAGCATGGTTGAAAAATATCCAATAGTTTCCATAGAAGACCCCATGGATGAACATGACTGGGATGGATTTTCTGCCATCACTAAAAAACTTGGGGATAAGATTCAAATTGTAGGAGACGACCTGTTTGTTACCAATACAGATTTTGTCAGGAAGGGTGTCAGTAAAAAGGCAGCCAATGCCGTGCTGATCAAGCTTAATCAGATCGGAACCGTATCAGAAACTTTGGCCACAATTCAGCTTTGCCAAAAAGCAGGCTGGAATTACATTATTTCACATCGAAGCGGTGAAACGGAAGACACGTTTATGGCGGACTTTGCGGTTGCAATGGCAGGCGGCCAGATCAAAACAGGTTCGGCCTCACGCAGCGAACGTATTGCGAAATATAACCGCTTGCTGGAAATTGAAGCCGAACTGGGCGAGTCAGCAATATTTGGTAGTTGATAGTCTTAACTTTTACACACTGTAAGCCTTCCTTAAATCTGCAGAGCAATTGTTCTTGACATCCATTCCATTGAAAAATAATCCTGAAGAGTCCGGACGTATACTGAAACACGCCGGAACGGTTACATTTTTTACCTTCCTGTCCCGAATGCTGGGAGCGGCTCGTGATTTGGTGATTGCACATGTATTTGGCGCAGGATGGATTACTGATGCATTTGTGCAGGCATTCACCATTCCCAATGTTCTGCGGCGCCTGACAGCCGAAGGCTCGATGACCCTAGCGTTCCTTCCCCTTTATACCGAAATCCGTGAAAAAAATGATCCTCATGCCGCAAAGAAATTTGCCGCAAAAACATTGGGACTGGTACTCGGGGTGACCACGATTTTAACCGGGCTTGGCATAATATTCAGTCCCCAGCTTGTTTTTCTTTTTGCTGCAGGTTTCGCATCCAGTCCGGAAAAGTTTGAACTGACAGTGCTGCTGACACGGATCATGTTCCCGTATTTGATTTTTGTTTCACTGGTTGCATGGTCGATGGGCATACTCAATGCTGAGGGCCGTTTTGCTGCACCGGCAGCAGCACCGATTTTTTTGAATGTGGGAATGATAGGAGCGGCTTTTGTTATTTCCCCTTTGCTGAAAGAACCGATCACAGGCATCGGAATCGGAGTTCTTTTGGGAGGGATTCTACAAATATTAATTCAAGTACCATCCCTGAGAAAAGTTGGTCAATCGATCACACCGAGAAACTTTTTCAATGACCAGAATATTCAGAGGCTGCTGAGACTGCTTGGTCCCTCGCTGGTCGGTGTGGCCGTCTACCAGATCAATATCATAGTGCTGCGCAACCTCGCCAGTTTCATGCCCTCAGGACAAGTCACGCATTATTATAACGCCAGCAGGTTGTCTGAACTGACTCTGGGAGTATTTGCTTTTGCCATAACAACTGCAGGATTCCCTGAATTAAGCAAGCACACTGCAGACGCAAACTGGCAGAAAATCCTCAGCACAATTCGCTTTACCATGGCCACGACTTTGCTGGTGGTAATTCCTGCCAGTATCGGGCTGGCATTTGCCGCTGAGCCGATTGTCTCCATGCTCTATTTTCACGGTGAATATGCCTGGATGGATGTTCAAAATACCGCGCTCACGCTGCAGGCTTTTGCTTTGAGCATTCCTGCGGTTGCACTGGTGCGGCTGCAGACGTCAGTCTTTTTTTCCCTTAAAGACAGCGCTACTCCGGTTAAAATTTCACTCGTGAGTATTGTGGTGACAGGGATTTTAGGATGGTGGTGGAGTCAGAGCCTGGAAATTTTCGGACTCGCACTGGGACTTGTTGCGGGTACATGGTTTCAGTTTATGCTGCTGCTTCTGTTTTTGCGCAGGAAGCCGGAACTGCGCAAAAGTTTCTGGCCTCTGCGTTCAACATTACTTTATTTGATTGCTTCCGGAGGGATGTCAATTTTCACCTGGCTGTTTGGACAGCAGGGTTCATGGGAGCAAGGACCGTTTATCCTGCATAACTGGACAATATTTGCTGGCTTACTGGCAGGCTCTGCCTTGATTTACTTAATATTGCTCCTGCTTTTCAGGGAAGAGCATGCAGTTAGAATTTCATTACAGCTGAAGTCAGGAATTAAAAGCAGTAAGGATAAAAAATAGTACACTCCGGAGCATCACTTGCGTACGACTGCAGTCAGCTTAAAACTGACCCAGCAAATCAAGAGTTGAAGGGGAACGGGATTATCCATCTTGCAGCAATCCCAGGAAAACCATACCTTCCAGCATCAGAAAAACCGCGAAGCCCATCAGCATCAGGCTGAGCAGCTGCATAGTGCGTCGGTACAATAAACCATGCAGAAAATCTCTGGATTTACCGGCGACAATTGCGAGAATTAGTTTTACCCCCACCAGACCAAAATAAAAACTCAAAAGGAAACTGACACCTGTACCCCAATTATGTTGAAATGATCTTACCATAAGGGGTGCTCCTACAGTAAACCAGAAAAGGTAAGGATTTGGGTTTGCCAGGTTTGCAATCATTATTTCTTTCAGCAGCAGCGGACGGGGAGTGTAATCCTGAAATTCTGAATTGGCGGCACGTATGCTTTTGATTCCCAGATTCAACAGGAAAATTGAACCAACTATGGAAATTCCACCCAGAAGCATATTCATGTTTGTAATTTGGGTGAACAGCAGGCCCGAAGCCAGCACAATAGGGGCGTCTGTAAGTAAAGGAATGCAGGCTACTTTTGCACCGGCGCGTTTGCCATGACGCAGGGTCTCGGAAATGATCAGCAGCAGCATGGGGCCGGGTGCGAATCCTGATGGTGCTCCAAGCAGCAAACCTGCTGTAAAAACAGCCCAAATACTTTCGATCACGCGGAAATTTCGGAATCAAGACATTCAGGATCAAGCGACATCCTGCCGACACGAGTAACAGGACCTCTCATGGAGATACTGTAATCTTCATTGACCGTGATATCGATTTGCCCGCCGGGCATTAGAACCGCAATCTTGTTTTCACACAAACCAAGCCTGTGTGCCACTGATGCTGCAGCACAGCTGCTGCTTCCGGATGCAAGTGTATAACCTGCGCCGCGTTCCCAGATTTCAATCCGGATTTTACCACGGTCCAGTACTTCCAGAAACTGCACATTTATTCGGTTTGGAAAGTTTGGGTGGGTTTCAATCAAGGGCCCAATCCTTCTGACTTCATCTTGAGTTTGTTCTCCGTTCAGTACCACGCAGTGCGGATTACCGATTGTGGCGGCACAGAATTTCAGTTGTTGACCATCTATATCTATTGTTTCGTTCAAAACTTCCCTGATTTTTCCTGCAACTGGAATTTTATCACTCTGGAAACTGACTTTACCCATCTCAACTGAAACATTTGATCCGGAATTCTCTACAAGTGCGGTCACAAGTCCTCCGGATGTCATTATTTTGAATTGAGATTCATTAACCTGCTTTTGGTCCCGCAGAAAACGTGCGAAAATTCGCAGGCCGTTGCCGCTTTTCTCAGCAGTGCTTCCGTCCGGATTAAATATTTGGAGATTAAAGTATTTTCCGGAATCGTCTTTGCTGCCGACCAAAATTCCGTCCGCACCAAGTCCAAAATTACGATTGCATATTTTGCGAACCTGTTCAGCAGTAAGTGAAATCCACGGTAAATCGTTATTCCCGGAATCCAGAACAAGGTAATCGTTACCTAGGGCATGATATTTGAGAAATTCCATTATTTTCGAGGATATTGTGAAAAACTCAATTATAGACAGCAGCTGATTTTAAAGCTTTATTCTGACTAATCGAGTTAATATGACAAATTAACTGTTAGAATTAATCAACGCTATTCAGATTCAGAATTGAGCAATTTTCTGTGAGGCTTCTTCTGCGGTAAGCGGTTTGTCTAAAAGTTCACCGTTGCTGAGACGCATCATTACTCCATCTTCGGTCATGTAAACCTTCATCGGATTCCCTTTGTCGTCGAGCATTTCCAAGGCATAAGTCGCTTCTCCATCCAGCACATCCGGAATTACTTTTACATTCTCCGGAGCTTTGTCACCCATTTCTTTCCAAAGTGATTTAACTTCTCTGTATCTGTTTTCCAGCTGCTTGAGCTTTTTGTTCAAATCATCTACGGAAACAAATTTTTCAAGACTGCCTTTCCAGAAGAGAAATAAAGATTTTGCTTCTGAAAAAACAAAGACGGTATTTTTACCGATTTCCTGCAGGATATTGTTTGCAATTTTTTCCAATATTTCCGGCGGGGCTGTTATCATCTTTTTAAGACGTTCATTTGATTCAAGCAGTGGAATATCTGATTCAAATCCATGGAGCATGTCATCCATACTAATATCTGACAAATCATTGGATGGAGGACTGTTTGCGGATATTGTTTCTTCTTTTGGTACAAATTTAAGATGCTTTATTATGTCTTTTTTCTGGTGCAGCCCATGATTTTGTGACAAAAAAATTATAAATCCTCCCAGCCCGGAAAACACAAAAGCAGCCAGTAAAATTTTTCGTAAACGACTGGCAGGTGCGGTTTTCTGTTTATATTTTCTAAAGGCAGAAGTTTCACGGTTTTTTGATGCGGGCTTTGTTTGTAACTTTATTTCCTCTGAAATAATCGGTTCAGGAAAATATGGCTGTAATTCCTGCATGAGCTGATCATTTCGTTTCTGGACAAGTTTTACCCTTTCTATTAACTCGAATCCATGTGTTTTTAGGTAGATTTTTCTTAGTTCCTCAACAAGAAATTTTACACCGGGATGAGTTTCACCATTTGAATTTTCCTGTTTATTTATTCTTCCTCCCCGAAAATGCTGACATTGACGCAGTATTTCAACCTCAAGAGCTTTAGTGCTGACACGAAGCGCGTGCCAGTGTTCTCTTGAAAACATTGGGGGTGACTCAGGAGGTTCAATATTTTCTGCTGAATTATTTGTCACAGTAGTATCCTTTTTAGATTTGATAGACTTTTGCCTGTTTTTCAGCGCCTGTTTTTTTCTCAATTGAAACAGCTCCCACTCTTTCTTGTAGTTTGTCCAAAGTTTTTTGAACTCTGCCCAGTTATTTCTCAACTCCCGGTTGTGATCAAACATTTTATTGAATAACGGGGCGATTTCAGGAAATAAACGCGGATCTTTTTTACGGAGTAGTGCAGACAATTTTTTCATCTGCTCCATTTGTTTCTCGAGATGTATTGAATCCCTGTCAATATGGTCCCATTCAGCATTTGTCAGCGGACGTTTCCAGTGTTCTACGACTGGGAAAATCAGCAGTTCCATCCTGATCGTGTCCACAAAAATGCTGTTCAAATCTATTTTTTTACTGCCAGTCGTATGTGCCAGAATTTGTTGACGTAGTATCTGCCAGGCTTGTTTTATTTTTTTGGATTTCTGCTCATGGTTAGTCATGAGCAGAAAATCCTCAAAATGGTCACCTGAAATGGGAACAATTGTTGATGAATCCATAATTTTGTGATAAATAAACAGTATTCAAATAAATAACTCAGTATGCTTTGCAAAACTCGTACTTTAGTGTGTTCATATAGCAATTTAAGCAGCATACTGCAGAGGGAATTATATTTGACTTTGATGACCAATTAAAGTATGATATGCAAAACAGCACTAATTTGGTGCTGTTTCAGAGCATGTTGTACATTTTCTGATCTGTAGTGCCATAGAGGTGCTTGCAATAGTAATGTACTCACGAATCAATTATTAAAAAGCTAAACAAGGTGTGGTAATGAAATTCAAAGTTGTCTCCTCAAATGTGGAAAGTGTTGAATACTCAGCTTCTGACCCACAGGGCAGAATTGAACAAATGCTGTCCGGCAGCCCGGTTTTTTTATTTATGAAAGGCACTCCTGAGTCGCCTCAGTGTGGTTTTTCAAATAAAGTTACAGATATTTTGAGATCATGGAAAGTACCTTTCCAGTCATTTGATGTGCTCTCTGACGAAAGCATCAGACAAGGTATCAAGGAATACGCAAACTGGCCTACAATCCCTCAGCTTTACATCAATAAAGAATTTATTGGCGGTACTGATATTGTGGATGAAATGTCCAGCAACGGTGAGCTTGGTGATTTGCTGAAGGAGGCGTTTCCGGAAAAGGAAATTACTCCTCCTCCTCCTCCGGCTGAAGTACAGGAAGTTCCAGCTATGGAAGCCGCAGAAATTTTAAAGGGCAATCCTGATATTCGCCTGCTGGATGTGAGAAGTCCTCAGGAACGTGAGCAGGCTTGCATTGAAAATTCTGTGTTACTTGATCAGGAACTGGCTGAGGAAATGCTTGGATCCTGGGATCCCGAGTCACCATTGATGTTTTACTGTCATGTGGGTGAGAGGAGCAGGCAAGCTGCTCAGTATTTTACTTCACAGGGATTTCAGCAGGTTTATAATATATCCGATGGCATTAGCGGCTGGTCAAGTAGTGTAGATTCCTCAATTCCTCAATACTGACAATTAAGCCAGTTTTTTACAGGCTCATAGATTATGGAAAAAGAAAAAGAGCTTCCTTCAGTTGTACTTACTGAGAGGGCCGCGCAGGTTTTCAAAGAATCCTGTGAAGCGGAAGGCCTGACTTTACAGGATACTTTTTTGCGAATCGGTGCCCGACCAGGAGGATGTTCGGGATGGAAATATGAGCTAGAGTCTAACTCACCAGAAGACGTTGGACCAAATGACATTCAAATCCTTTCACAAGACGTTTCCGTAATTGTTGATCGGGAAGCACTCACAGATATTTTGGGGCCAATCCGCATTGACTATTCAGACAAAAATCTTGTTGAGCAGGGTTTTGTCTTTGAGCAGTTGATAACCGGACATCAGTGCGGTTGCGGTGAATCTTTCACTCCAGTAAGAGATCTGAAAAACGGATAATTGATGGCCCAGTTTCTTGAATGGCTGGCGGATGCATGCTGCTTTGGGCTGTTCTTATACAAATGGATCATCATTGCAGCTGTGATTTTGACCTGGGTCAGCGCTGATCCCCATAACCGCATTGTGCAGTGGATCGGAAGGGTAACACGCCCCTTATGGGTCTGGTGCGAAAACTGGATGCCGGTTATGATGGCACATTTCAGTGCTTATGCCTCTATACTGGTTGTAATTTTTGCCCAGATTGTCCTGCCTGCAGAAATACGTTCTTTGAATCTGCTATTTCACGGTCAAACCGATGCTCAAGGTTTTTTGTTTCAGAGCGGGGGACACTTGCTGCAGGGAACCACTATTGTACTGCAGAGCCTGCTGTTTTTTTTCATATTCGTGCTGATAATATGGTTTGTGCTTACACTGGTCAACCCTTCCTTAAACAATCCACTGGTACGCATCATTCATGTACTTGCTGATCCGCTCATAACTCCTCTTCAGCGATATCTGCCCCGCACAAGAATAGACTGGTCTCCTCTGGTGGGAGTACTGCTGTTTTACCTGATCAGCTCAACCATAATCTCTCCCATCAGCTATTACGGCAGCACGCTGTCATTCCCGGTTTCTATCTGCGTTTATTGACATGATGCTTTTAGCATTACATATTGTGGCCATTGGAAGTGTAGTTGGAGTCACTGCATATATTGCTTATTATCTGGGGAAAAAAGATGGGCTCGATTCTGCAGAAAAAGAGCAGGGAAAAAATGGGAATATTAAGGTATCCGCTGGATTTGAAAAAAAATAGTAATACTTTTGAAAATATTACAATTTACAAATTATCCAGACGTGCCTGGATTGCTGCTGCATGGGAAAACAGCTCTTCTTCTTCCGCAAAGCGAATAATTTGCTCACCCTGGCTTTGCAGACGTTCAGCAGAATAACTGATAACAGAACTTGTTTTCACAAAGTCCTGAACCCCAAGTGGTGAAGAAAATTTTGCACATCCTGAAGTGGGTAAGGTATGGTTTGGACCGGCAAAATAATCACCTACCGGTTCAGGTGTGTTTGGACCAAGAAAAATTGCGCCTGCGTTGCGAATACGGTATAGGTCATCAAATGGTTCTTTGGTCAGGACCTCAAGGTGTTCCGGTGCAAGCTCATTTACAACTTCAAATATTTCCTCCATATCCTCCGCCAGTATTATTGCAGAACGGTTCTTAAAAGAAGCTTCAATAATTTCTCTTCGCGGCAGTGCCGGGACCAGTTTTTTTAGACGGTCTGCCACTTTTTTGGCCTGTTTTTCTGATGTTGTGACTAGAAAAGCTCCTGCATCAGGATCATGTTCAGCCTGAGAGAGCATGTCTCTCACAAGATAGTCAACAGGTATATCTTCACGGTCACAGACAATCATAATTTCACTTGGTCCCGCAAAAGAGTCGATACCTACGGTTCCATAAACCTGTCTTTTAGCCTCTGCGACATAAGCATTTCCCGGGCCGGTAATTTTGACTACTTTTTCAATGGATTCTGTTCCATAAGCCAGTGCAGCAATTGACTGCGCCCCGCCAACGGCATAAAGCTCTTCTAAACCCATAAAAGCCGCGGTGGCCATAACTAAAGGGTGAGGTAATCCGGAAGGTCCAGGTGGAGAAACAAGCGCAATTCTTGGAACTTCCGCAATTTGGGCAGGAATTGCATTCATCAACAAGGTTGATGGATAAGCAGCACGACCTCCCGGGATATAAATGCCTGCACTGTCAACAGGCGTAACTTTCCAGCCCAATACAGAGCCATCCGAACTGAAATCAAGCCGGCTGTCTGTTTTCTGCCGCTCGTGAAAAAGCATGATATTATCTGCTGCTTGCTGCAGAACGAGGAACAGATCGTCTTCCAGGTTGTCTAGTGCTTCCTCCAGTGCGGACTCAGGAACCAGCCATGATTCGGGAATTACCTTGTCAAATTGTTCAGTATATTCTCGCAAAGCAGCATCACCGCTTTTGCGTACTTTAGTTAAAATTTCCTGTACTGTGCTGGATACGTCAGTTTTTTCTACAACATCAATGGATTTTGAAAAAGACTTAAATCCTTTGTAGATTTTTACCTGCATTTTATTGCTGTGAATAATTTATTTGGTTTTGTCCAATTGAGAAATTTTGAGCAGGATTTGATAACAGAAAAAGGAATTGGGCAGATCTGCAAATCAGGCAATCAGGCGCTCTGCTTCCTGGAATTCCACAGAAACAGTTTTGGAAATTCCTGGATTTTCCATTGTAACACCATACAATATGTCTCCGATTTCCATGGTTTTTTTGTTGTGGGTGATAAGAATGAACTGGGCATTTTGTGTTAAGCTTGTGATCAGCCTTTTGAAACGTACTACATTCACGTCATCAAGCGGTGCGTCAACTTCGTCAAGCAAACAAAAAGGAGTTGGTTTGACCAGGAAAATTGCAAACAGCAGTGAGATTGCCGTCAATGCCTTTTCTCCTCCTGAAAGTAAATTGATGTTTTGCAGTTTTTTTCCTTGAGGTTGTGCCACTATATCAACGCCGGCATTCAAAAGGTCCTCCGATTCGGTCAGTAAAAGTTTAGCTTCTCCTCCTTCAAATAAGGTACCAAAAACACTTTGGAAATTCTCATTTACCTGATCAAACATTTCCTTGAAACGGCGACGGGATTCAATGTTGATATCCTTGATGGTTGCTTTCAAATCCTCCATTGCTTTTTGCAGATCTTCAGATTGCGTATGCAAAAAATTAATCCGTTCATGCAATGCCTCATATTCCTCAGGCGCAGCAAGGTTTACTGCTCCCATTGCGTTTAAACGTGCTTTAAGTGAGCGCAGTTCCTGCCCCATTTTATTATGATCGGCGGTTTCAACATCAATTTCTGCAAGAATAGCTTCAGGAGTTTGTTCGGTTATCTCTCGCAATTGCTCCTCAAACTTTTCTCGCTGAATTCTGAATTCAGTCAGTCTGAGAGATTGCTGATGAGCTTCATTTACAGTATTATCCAGCAGACTTTGACGTTCCTGAATTTTTTGAATATGAGCTGTCTGTTCTTCGTTTTTTTGTTCATGAAGCAAAATTTCCTCATCCAGTTCCAGTCTGATGTTGGAACGATCTTCCAGCATGCCCTCAAAAGATTGATCAATATCCAAAATACGCTTCTGACTGTTTTCTATCCTCAGATTACCTTCAGCAATAGCAGTATCAAGCTGCTCGAGGCGCTGACTTGTTTCTTCACATTCACGCTGCAAGCGCGCCTTAGTTTCCATCAGATTTTTCTGCTGCTCTGTTGCCTCGGTTAAGGAAACACGATGGGCCAGTAATTTCTCAGCAGTTGAATCTAGCTGAGTTTGCAACTCCTGAATCCGTTCCTGTAAATCTCCAGTTTTTATTTCCAGTTCTGATCGTTCATTTTCGAGAGATGATATCCTTTCCACAGCAGTACTTTCCTTAACCCTTGATGTATTAATTTCCTCAAGGATACTTTCTGAATCCTGTGAAAGTTGTGAAACTGATTGCTGCATTCGACGTTCTTCCAGCTGGTGATGTTCAAGTTCCTTGTTGCCGCTCAGTAACGAAAACTCCAGTTTGCGGGACTCTTCTTCACAGGATTCCTGTTCTGCTTTTAAGGATTCATATTCCTTCTGGAGATTATCTAATTCTAATTCCAGTTGATTGATTTTTTCACTTAATTCAACAGCATATTTTTCAACATCACTTATTTCCTGCTGGCGCTGTAAAAAACCCAGTGACCCGGATTGAACTGTGCCCATGCTTACTGAAGCATTTGACAGACGAATTCCTGATGAGGAAAGCATTTCAATTGGAGCATCCGGCCAGTTGTTTCCAAATTCATTCCAAAAGTTCGTGTCGTCATTGAGCAAATAAAAGCGCGAAAAAAACTTTGTGCCCCACTCCTGTAGTGGTTCCTCAATTTTCAGAATTTTGGGTAAAGGAACACCTGAATTTTCCATGGCTTGTGATGCAGATGCCGGACGGTCCAGTGCCACGAATTGAAGTTGTCCAAGCTCATTATCTGCGCAAAATGATTCTATCTGCGGTAGCATTTCTGCACGCTCAATCACCACCCAGTCCAGCACTTCTGCCATTACTTGGGACACCATTTCCAATTCTTCCGAAGAAACGGATATATAATCAGCCAGAAGCCCGGAGACTCCGAACTGTTTCTTTTTCTCAGGATTTTCATGCATTAACTGCATGAAAATTTTCACACTGTCTTTGAATCCTTCATAATGTGACTGAATTTGCTGCAGTGACTCTATGCGTGATTGCGCTGTGTTATTTTGATAATGCAGGTCCTCAAGTTGTTTTTCTCCTTCAATTATCTTTGAATGAAGTTCCTGAGTGTGACTTTCAAGTTCAGTCAACTTTCCTGACAACTCATTTTTCTGCTGGTTAATGCTTCCCAAACGATCTTCACAGTCTGTGACCTGAAGCGTCGCTTCCTGCAGCAAGTTTCTGTGTGATTGTTCCTGGTCTTGAAGACGATGCTGTCGTTCTGAAAGATTTTCCAGCCGTTCTTCAACGAAATGCTTTTGATTGGTTTGATTTGTCAATTCTGTGTGTACATTGAGCAGTCTTTTTTGCAGTACTGAGGATTCTTCAGTAGCGTTTTGGAGAGCTGCATTTTCTTCAGTACGTTTTTCTTCAATACTGACAAGCTCTGACTCTATTCTTTCCAAACTGTTGTTAAGTTCATGTAGCTTTGTCTCAACTTCAGACCTTTCCTTTTCTCTCCCATGCAGCCGCTGCTTCTGATCTTCAAGTTCAATCTTATGATTCTTAAGTTGTTCACTCACATTTTGAAGATTTTGTTTTTCAAGTTCACGTTGATTTTCGGCGTCCTGAATACTTTGCTCTTTTTGGAAAAGCTGTTCGCGCTGCTCACCTAATTTTTTTTCACGCTGTGTCTGTTCCAGCTTCAGACTTTCCATTTCTGTTTCCACGACAGATCTTTCGTTTTGCAGGTCTTGCTGCTGCTGCTGATGTCCACTCACCAACTCCTGTGTTTTTTGTTCATTAATTCCTGCCTGATGCCAGCTTAAACTAAGATGCTGCCGCTGCAGAAGTTCTGACTGCTCACTGATCTCCAAATATTTTTCTGCCTTTTCAACATGTTCGCGGAGTCCTTCTTCCTGTTCTGCAAGTGCGCCCAGTACATCGTTTACACGCAGCAAATTTTGCGAAGTTTCCTCAAGTCTCTTCTCTGCGGTTTCCCGTTTAAATCGAAACTTTACAATACCTGCAGCATCATCAATCAAAGTACGGCGTTCCACAGGTTTTGCGCTTACTATTTCACCTATGCGTCCTTGTTCTATGATAGAGTAACCCGTCCCTCCAATTCCTGTATCCATGAACAATTCACGTACGTCTTTTAATCGTACAGGGGTTTTATTGATCATGTAGACACTTTCACCAGAACGGTATAGTCTTCGTGATACCTCGATTTCAGTGTAATCAGTAAATCGGTCAAGAGTGTCCCCTTTGGGGTTGGAAAAAGTAAGTGTTACTTCAGCCATTCCTGAAGGTTTTTGAAAGGAACTTCCTGCGAAAATTACTTCTTCCATGGAACTTCCCCTCAAGTTCTTCACCCTTTGTTCGCCAAGTACCCAGCGAACTGCGTCAACAACATTGCTTTTTCCACAGCCATTGGGCCCTACAATAATTGTAATTCCATTTTGTTTAAACTGAAGATTTACAGGATGGCAAAATGACTTGAATCCTGAAACCCTTATTCTATTAATGCGCACAGCTTTGTCTTGGTTATATGTCCAATGTGTTTACAAGAAGAAACCTGTAAAAATATTTCAATATAAAGTTAATTGGATCAGAGACCTTTCCTCTGCAAAAATTATGCTTTTATTGGCAAACTGCGTAACTCTTTTCGGTAAAATTTCCACTTTGGATAAAATCTGTCCATCAGTGTTTTGAATTTGCTGTTGTGACTAGCTTCCAGCAGGTGCACCAATTCATGTACCACAATATATTCGAGACATTCAGGAGCCCTTTTTACCAGTTCCAGATTGAAACGAATGCTGCGTGTTTTTGGTGTACAGCTGCCCCATCTTGTTTTCATGCTGCGAATTGAAAAACGCCTGACTGACACATTCAGTATTGATTCCCATTTAGCGATAAGCGGAGGAATTTTTATTTCAAGCTGACGGTGATACCAATCTTGTAAAACTGAACGTCTTGTTTCCAGGTCAGCCCCGTCAGGTATTTGAAGAACGATTTCATTATTAATAAGCTGCACGACAGGCGGTTCGTTTTTTTCTTGGACTTTCAGTTGATATAGGCGCCCCCTGAAGTAGTGTGTCTCCTGATTTATGTATTGAAATGATTCATGTGTACTTTTGCGAATCCTTATTCTCTGTTTCCTGATCCAATTAAGCTTTGAATAGGCAAATTTATAAATTATTTCATTTTTTGTTCTAAAAGGTGCTGAGATACGCACTTTGCCGTCAGGTGGTAAAACACGAAGGTGAATATTTCTGATTTTCTTGTGGACAACCTCTGCTTCAATATCTTCCAGCTTAATTATTGTATTCATTACCTTTTTGCATGAATTAGACTCGAAAATTTAATTTTGCAGTTAATCAATAAGTAAAACATTGATTAAGTTAATCATTTTAATGGACATTAGAATTACCTGGGGCTTACTGAATTTGATGCTCAGGTCATACTGGAATTAATTCCGGTTCGAGATTTCAGCTCAGAGCTTGACCTTGACAGCATCTGGTGTTGAGGAGAGGATTTGAAACAAAGGCTCTGGATTCCAGCCTGATGCGTGGCTTAAACCGTGGTGAAAGTGAAAATGAAATAAAGGGAATGAAATAAAAGTAATACAAACATGAATATCTGGGCCAAATACCGTACAAGGATCACCAACACGAATTGATTGAGAATTTGAATCATAAGCATTCTTAAGCTCATCTATTTGGCTACTATCGAGTATTTCCTTCATTGTCATAATAATCTTGTCACCTATTTTGTACCCATTTGGATGTTCTTCTATATACTCCTTTAACTCTTTAGGAGTAGAACCCTTAATAGGTTTTTTCATTTGATAAGTGTTAAAAACCTACCGAAAGCCCAAATATCTTTTATCATGACTTTAATTGACGGTAGGTCTCTCCATCTGAAGTTATGTGCTTCTATTCCCCAAGCTGTTCCTTACTTCGGCGGAAAGCGTGGTTAACTATCGATACCTAGATTGTCCTGCCTAATCCGTTCCTCTACCAAAGCTTCCACTTCATCTTTGTACTTTGATTTGTCAATCGGAGCTTCTCCAACATCATAAATCCTACCAGCAGGTCTAGAAGTTATAGTTGTCATGAGATGGTATGAGTCTTTAGTCATTTTCCAGCTTCTGTCTCCAAAAAAGCTTTTTAGATTTTTATTCCATTCCTCATCGGCTGAAAATAATTTATAGAATAATGAAGGGCATTCATTACCTTCTTCCATCCAGTAAGCCTTTCGGGATTTTTTGTCATCCGAATTTAG
>ERZ651768.496-NODE-496-length-29807-cov-6.986344_pt1 | contig 29807 bp, 33 predicted proteins | sample MGYA00514754_ERZ651768 | MGnify/ENA metagenome assembly ERZ651768
CGCTGCCGATGTGGGCACCCAACCGGCCCAGCCCGGCACGGACTGCGGCGAGGAACATGTCGCGATCGGTGGTGGCGGCGTCGGGTCGACCGGTTGCGGGGTCGATCATGGCCCCGTCGTCGTCGACGTAGACGGTCGGAGTCAAGGGGGCGACGGCCGCCTCGGGCACCTCGTGGACGGCCTCGCGCCGGTCGAAGCTGTGCGCCGCCCCGGCCACGATTCGCAGCGAGGCGTCGCCACCACCCAGGCGGATGGCCTGCACCTGGGCCTGGACCTGCTGGACCGACAACCAATCGTCCTGGTCCCCGACGATGGCCCGGACCCGGGTCGCACCCACCGTCGGATCGGCGAACTGGTGGCCGCACCACGGGTAGACGGCGTACACGCCGGCCAGGCCGACGGCGTCGCCCACGACGGGGTCGGCGAAGCGCCGCATGGCCGCCATCAACACCGCAGACCCGCCCCTGCTGTGTCCCTGTGCGCAGACCCGCTCCGCATCGATGGCCGGGTGCCCGGACAGGACGACCAGGGCGGCCAGCACGTCAAAGGCGCTGGCGGCGAACGAGTACAGAGTCTGGTTGGCCACCGTCGACACCACAGCCCGTGAACCGAACGGGTCGAGCACGAACACCGCGTATCCCGCCGCCACCAGGGTCTCGGCATGGGCGACGTGGCTGTCGGCGACACCGAGGCTCCCCGGTACGACCATCACCAGGGGTAGGGGCCGGTCGGCCGGCGGCAGGAACAACTTCCCGTCCACGACCACCGGCTCGCACCCGGCCGGGTCGTCCACGGCCTGGTGGTAGTTGACGGGGTTCGCGCTGGGGACCTCGACGTTCTCTCCGGCCACCCCGGCCAGGGTGATCGCCCGGTCCCGGAGCCGTGTCTCATCATCCATCGCCGAGAGCCTAGGCGGGAGAAAGGATTCGGCTTCCGATTTTCAGGTGCCGAGTTCCAGGCCAAGGCGATCCACGAAGTTTGGTCAGTCCCGGCGGCTCAGCAGGAAATCGAGCACCGGCGGCAGCACCCGGTCGGGGCCCTCGACGAGGATCGAGTGCTTGAGGCCGGCGAGGACCACGAGTTCCGAATCCGGCAGGGCATCGTCGATCACGGCGTTCAGCCGCGGGTTGCAGCCCCCGTCGAACTCACCCGTCAGCACGAGGCAGGGGCATCGGATCTGTGGCAGCCAGGACAGCATCTCGGTCGAGGCGTACACGTCGAACACGCTGAGGAACACGTCCTCAGGTGTGCCGAGCACCTGGTTGATCCGATGCTCGATGACCTCTGGGCGTGCGGCGATGAAGTCGTCCGTGTACCAGCGTTCGACGAGCGCGGTGAGCACCGCTTCGACGCCCTGTTCCCGCATCGCCGCCACGACGCCCTTGACCCTGGCGCTGTCTTCAGCGGTGCGTCCAGCCGCAGTCGACAACAGCACGACCGACGCCGTGCGATCGGGGTGCGCCCGGGCGTAGGCGGGGCCGATCTGGCCGCCCAGCGAATGTCCCATGACGTGGATCCGGTCGTGACCGAGCCGTGTCCGCAGGGCCTCCAGGTCGTCGACCAGTTCGTCCAGCGAATAGGGCACCGGCGGCACCGGGCTGTCTCCGTGGCCCCGCAGGTCGTAGGCGACACAGGTGAAGTGCTCCGACAGGGCCGGCAGGAGGGCGTCCCAGGTGGTGCGGCGCGAGCCGATGCCGTGCACCAGGTAGAGGGGCGGCCCATCGCCGGTGACGGTCCGGGCCACGTCGACGGCGGGCATGCGGATCGGGTCCTTCGGTGGATCAGGCGGAAACGTCGACAGATGCCGACGCGAAGTGTGGCATCACCTCGGTGGCGAACCGCTCCATGGCCTCGAGGTGCTCATCCTGGTGCTGGCCCATGTTGGAGGAGAGGATGATCTCGTCGATGCCGGTCTCGTGGTACTCGGCCAGCCGGTCGATCATCTCCTCCGGTGGGCAGATGATGAGGTTCTCGTCGAGTTCGTCGACGGACCTGGCACACGGCAGCGGTGCGATGCAGCCGTTGCTCACGAGGCCCGGGCCGGTGAACACGTTGTCGAACCGCCCGTAGTAGTCGTGCGCCCGCTCGAGCGACTCGCGGGCGTGGGCTGCGTCGGCGGCGCAGTAGATGATCCGCGACATCATGATCCGCAGGTCCTCGCCGGCGGAACCCATCCCGGACTTGGCCTCCTTGTGGGCGGCAACCTGCTGCCGGAACAGATCCGGGGCGCCGGACAGCGGCGTGGTCTGGATGTTGAAGCCCCGCTTCGTGCAGGCGGCGATCCCCGGAGGGTTCATCACGGCCACCATAATCGGCGGCATCGGCTGCGTCATCGGCCGGGGCATGATCGTCAGCGGCTCGAAGTCGTACCAGTCGCCGTGCCACTCGACCTCCTCGCCGGTCAGGAGGGCAATCAGCACGTCGAGGCTCTCGTCGAACTTCTCCTTCGACGACTCGATGGGCGACCCCATGCGGGCCATCTCGTAGGCGAAGGCGCCACGGCCCACCCCGACGACGAGCCTCCCGTCCGTGAGGATGTCAGCCTGCACGATCTCCCCTGCGAGTATCCGCATGTCGTGGAGCGGCAGAACGACCACCGAGGTGACCAGCTCGAGGCGTTCGGTCACGCCGGCCACCTTCACCGCCATCAACAGCGGCGACGGGGTGAGTAGCACGTTGATGAGGTGGTGTTCGGGCAGCGTCACGCCGCGGTATCCGAGGCGCTCGGCCGCCACAGCCTGCTCGACCATGTCCGCGTAGAGCCGCCGGCCCCCGTATTCCGGGTCCGGGTAGTAGCTGGAGAGGAAGTGGTTGAAGTCCATCGCTCGTTCCGGGATCGCCGGACCCTCAATGGGCCCGGTGCGTCCCAGAAGTATGCGGCACGCGGAATCCCCTGCCAAGCGCAGTGCCCTGCGCCCGAGGACCTGCTCAGTCCGCCTCGCCCCGGTCGTCGGTCTCGTCCGCCTCGTCGTCCTCGGGCTTCCAGTCGGCCCAGCCCGGCGGCGAGCCAGTCCGTAGAACGCGAAAGAACACGGCCCGCTCGTGCAACGTCCGGGCCGACTCCTGCTTGTCGTCCGCAAGGCCATCGATGCGTTCGCGCTCCTCGTCGTCAGCCCAGGTGGTGCCCTCAATCCAGCCCAGCGGGTGGGTCATCGGCAGGCGGGGTGACAGGCGGTTGTGGAGCCGAACCACCGCACGCGGCCAACGATGGAGTGCCGATGGCACCCAATCGGGTTGCCCTTCGAGGTGGGCGAAGTGCTCGACCAGGAGGCGCTTGTTCAGGCCCCGCTCGGCCGACGAGGGGAGGGGGCCACCGGCGTTCACGAAACCAGTGTGCACGGGTCAACGCCGCGGAGCGCGAATGCCCGGCCCACGGCCTCGTTCAGGCGTCCGTCGTCCAGGCGTCCGTCGTCGAGCGCCGTCACGATCTCCCAGGCGGCCGGGATCACGTTCTCCTCGCCGCCGGTGATCAGCAGGTCGGCGCCCGCCACCAGTGCGAGCACCGCCGCCTTCGGCAGCGTTGCGACCTCTTCGATGGCGCCCATGGCGAGGTCGTCGGTGAAGACCACGCCGTCAAAGCCCAGGTCCTTCCGGAGCAGGCCGGTGATGGCCTCCGGCGAGAGGCTCGCCGGCATGCCTTCCGTGAGCCCCGGCACGTCGAGGTGGCCGACCATCACGCCCATGCCTTCGGTCAGGTCGTGCCACGGCAGGAGGTCGATGTCCGACAGTTCCTCGAAAGGCGGCGTGGTCGGCAGGTCCTCGTGGCTGTCGGCGTCGGCGCGACCGTGCCCCGGGAAGTGCTTGGCCACCGGGACGAGGCCGCCGTCGAGCACGCCGGCGGCAAACGCCCGCCCGTAGGCCACGACCACCTCCGGTCCGTCACCGAACGATCGTGAGCCGATGCCGGGACCCGCCCCGACGTCGAGCACCGGCGCCAGGTTGACCGTGAAGCCCAGGTCCGCCATGGCCGCCATCCGGTCGGCGATCACAACGCGTACCTGCCGCGGCTCCAACTCCGTCAGCCCGTAGGCGGACGGAAGCCGCCCGAGGAGGCCACCGAGGCGCTGGACGTTCCCGCCCTCCTCGTCGACGGCGATGACCAGTCGGTCGATCATCGACGACTCCTGCAACAAGTCGATCGCGTCGGCGATCCCCTCGTCCGGCTCCCCGATGAGGACCACTCCACCGATCAGCCCATGCTCCGCCAGGGCGACCACGTCGGCCAGCCCCGCCTGGTCGACGACCGGCAACAGCACCTGGCCGATGCGCGTGGCGGGTGGCAGTTGTGCGACGCACTCGGCGGCCGTCGGCCCGGGCGGTGCCGTCGTGGTCGTCGATGTCGTGGTCGTCGATGTCGTGGTCGTCGATGTCGTGGTCGTCGATGTCGTGGTCGAAGTGGTGGTCGAAGTGGTGGTCGGCGTCGTGGTCGAAGTGGTGGTCGAGGACGTCGTCGAAGTTGAACTCGTCGTCGCCTCGACAACCGTCGTGGTCGGAGGCGCGGCCGTACCCGACGACCCACAACCCGCAAGGGCCGCGACAACCAACACCGCCTTTGACAACCGCACAACGGCTAGTGCACCACATCCCGGACCGGGGCGCACGAACCCATCCGGATTGCTGTTCTACGCTGGCAGACATGCGGTCGCTCGCCGTCGCCGGCATCGCCCTGGTACTCGTCACCTTCGTGCTGTTCCTCGGCACCTGTAGCCGGACGGGGGACGACACACCCGCCCCCACGACGACCACCAGTTCGTCGACCACCAGTTCGTCGACCACCAGTTCGTCGACCACGACCACGCTCGACCCGACCTCGCTCGGGACGCTCCCCCCCGTCGAGGGGATCGGCTCGCCCACGCTCGGAAGCACCTCGTCGGTGACCACGGTCGGGCTGGACACGGTGCACTTCGGCATGACCGCTGCAGTGGCGCAACGAGCCGCCGGCACCCGGTTCACGCCGGTCACGCCCCGCGGCGAGTGCTTCCTCGTCACTCCCGACGAAGCCCCGGAGGGCATCACCTTCTGGGTCGTCGAGGGAACGGTCGAGCGGGTCGACATCGACACCGTCGAGATCGGCACCAGGTCGGGAGGCAGGATCGGCCGAACCGAGGACTGGATCCGACACGCATGGCCCGATCACATCCAGGCCTCGCCGCTCCCCGACGGATCCGGCAACCTGCTGGCCTTCGTCCCCCAGGACGAGTCCGACCAGGAGTTCCGGATCATGTTCCAGACCGACGGCGAGAAGGTCATCCGAATGTGGGCGGGCCGCCTGCCCTGGGTAGCGGAACTCGGGGGCTGCCCGGTGGGCTAGGAACCGTCCACGAGCAACTCGAGCAGGCGCCCACGGTCGGTGAGGCGGTGCTCGACACCGGATGGAAGCGCCCCCACCCCGATCGGGGCCTCTGCCGACACGACGAGGGCGGCCTCGGCGCCACGACGCCACGCGGACACCTCGACGATGGTGTCGTCCACGAGCGCAGCAGCCAGGGCCTCCGCCAGGGGTTCCGATGCCGTACCGAGCAACCCGACCGGGAGAGGAGCGCCGTCGCCTCCCGGCCAGCGGCCCACCTCCTCCCACACTCCGGGCCGTCGACCCGGTGCAAGCCGGAGGCCGGCGGCCTTCAGGCGCCCGAGCAGTTCACGGCCACCCACGGCCTCCGCGCCAAGGTCGAGCGCCCGGTCCCGGACCTCGGCAGGCACGTCGTAGTGGTCGCCCTGGAAGGCCATGCGCCGCAGCCCCAGGACGGCGGCGAAGGCATGCAACTCTTCGTAGCCGGCATCGCTCACGAGATGGGCCCAACGACGGCCCCGCCAGGGCCAGATCGCCTCGTCGACAAGGATCGCCATGCCCCATGCTGGGCCAACCCGGCACCAAAGTGCCACACTTGCGTAATGGAGGCGGTGACAGCGAATGACACGATCACGTTGCGCATCCCTGCCGACCCGGCCTTCACCGACCTCCCCCGGGTGTGCCTGGCCGTGCTGTTGCGGGTCCACCGCATCAACCCCGGCGACCTGGGCGACCTCGCCACGCGCCTCAAGGAGACCTCGGCGAACCTGATCGCCGGTGGCGGCGAGTTGACGATCGACTACCGGGCAACCGAGGCGACGGTCGAGGTGGTGCTCAGCGGACCCGGCGGCACCATGACGCTCGAAGCACCCAGGTCCTAGGACCCTGCCAACACGCGGCTCAGCGGCCGGTCGAGCCGAAGCCGCCGGCACCCCGCTCGGAATCGGGCAACTCCTCGACCTCGACGAACCGGCACGACTCGACCCTTTGGATCACCAACTGGGCGATGCGCTCACCGCGCACCACCTCGAAGGGCTCGGACGGGTCGGTGTTGACGAGTAGCACCCTGAGTTCGCCCCGGTAGCCGGCGTCGATCAAGCCCGGGGTGTTGAGGCACGTCACCCCGTGCCTCAGGGCGAGACCGCTGCGGGGCTGCACGAATCCTGCATAGCCCTCGGGGATGGCGATGGCAGCGCCTGTGGGTACCAACGCCCGCCCGCCACCGGGGGCGAGGGTCACGGACTCGCCGGCCACGAGGTCGGCGCCCGCATCGCCCTCACGAGCGTAGGCGGGCATCGACAGGTCCGGGTCGAGGCGCAGCAGGGGGATCTCGAGCACGGGCGGACACTAGCGGGCGACGTGGTTCCCACCGTCGGCGGATGTGCCGCACGTAGGCTCGACGTCATGTTGGCTTGGATGGACCTCGAGATGACCGGACTCAACCCGGCCCACGACGTCATCGTCGAGATCGCCACCCTCGTCACCGACGACGACCTCGAGATCATCGCCGAGGGTCCCGACCTCGTCGTCCACCAGCCTCCCGATGTGTTGGCCCGCATGGGCGACACGGTCCGCAGGATGCACACCGCCAGCGGCCTCCTCGACGAGATCGCCGCCTCGACCACCACACTGGAGGAGGCCGGTGCCTCCACGCTGGCCTTCCTCCGGGAACACATCCCCGAGGCCCGCAAGGTCCCGCTCTGCGGCAACTCGATCGGCACCGATCGTCGCTTTCTGGGCGTCTGGCTTCCCGAGATCGAGGAGTTCCTGCACTACCGGTCGGTGGACGTGTCGACCCTCAAGGAACTGGCCCGCCGCTGGCACCCCGAGGTCCTCGACTCGGCCCCCGAGAAGGCAGGCGGGCACCGTGCCCTCGACGACATCCGCGAGTCGGTGGTCGAACTTCGCCACTACCGAGCCCACCTGTTCCCCTCCGACAACGGGACTTGAGGCCCGCAGCGGCCGCCTCGCCGCTTCGCCCGGCGCGAGGGGCCACACCTAGGGTCGGTCGGGTGACCGAACCCTCCGCTCCGATCCGTCGTCAGGAACAGGAGCCGGCGGGCGAGGAGGTCCAGGAGCTGGCACCCAACCTCTACCGGCTGCAGTTGCCGATCTCGATGCCCGGACTGGGCCACGTCAACTGCTACGCCATGGAGGACGAACGGGGGCTCACACTCGTCGACCCCGGCCTCCCCGGCGAGGCGTCGTGGAAGGTCCTGGTCGAGCGGCTCGGACAACTGGACGCACGCGTCGAGCACGTCCACACCGTCGTCGTCACGCACAGCCACCCCGACCACTTCGGCGGCGTCCACCAATTGTGTGACGAGTCGGGCGCCACCGTGCTCACCCACGCCGACTTCCGATCGGCCTACGGCAACGACGACCCCGGGGGGCCAGCGTCCCAACTGGCGGATCTCGTCGAGGAGCCGCTTGCGGACGCCGAACCGTCGGTGGACGAGGCCATCGAGACGTTCCGGGAGGGCATGCGACGGGCCACCCCCTGGGGCACCGTCCGGGAACCCCCGCCCATCGCGGAGATGAAGACCTGGGGCGAGGGTGGCCTCGGTGCCCGGGCCTTCAGCGTCCCCCGACCCGACAGGACACTCGAGGACGCCGACGAGGTCGTTCTCGGCGGCCGAACCTGGATCGCCGTCCACACGCCCGGCCACACCCACGACCACCTCTGCCTCTACGACCCGGCCGACGGATTGTTCCTCTCCGGTGACCACGTCCTGCCGACCATCACGCCGCACATCGGCGGGGTGTCCGAGCTCGAGGACCCGCTCGCCATGTTCATGGACTCCCTGGACCGGATGGAAGAGTTCGCCGCCGTCTCCCTGGTGCTGCCCGCCCACGGCCACCCGTTCACCGACCTGGTCGGCCGCGCCGACGACATTCGGCGCCACCACGGCGAGCGACTCGACGTGATCCGTAAGGCCGGAAGCGAACTGGGCCGTGCGACGGTCGATGCCTTCATGCAGCGCCTCTTCAGCGAGCGGTCCTGGGGCTACATGGCTGCCAGCGAGACCTACGCCCACCTCGAGCACCTCCGGTTGACCGGCGGCGCCGATCGCAGCGACGAGGGCGGCATCAGCAGCTTTCTGATCTCCTGACCCTTCCACTGCCCGTGGCGGCCGAAAATCACTTGACGAGCCACCACCGGGTGGTGTTGAGTGGTCACCCGGCGTGATATCCCGTATCGTGGAGCGCCGGACATGGAATCAACAGTCCCCGACACCCCCAAGAACCCGGAAGCAACCTTCCCCATGCAGCACCAGACGCATCGACACCACCACGGCACCACGGCCGTCCGGCCGGTGTCCGACGCGCGTCTGCACGCCTCGGACTATCCGGCCACGGCCACGGCCACGGCCACGCCCATGAACACGGCATCCCCGAACTCGATGACCACGTTCATGTTCTGGGCCAAGCACCAGCGGCCTCGGGAGACGTTCGGCTAAACGCCAACGCACACCACTTCCCCGAGGCCGCCGGAAACATCCGGCGGCCTTTCTGATTTTTCCGCCCACCCCCATCCACCACCCATTCCCCAGACACCCAAGACAGGAGCAGGACCATGCAGGCACTGCAGTACGAACCCGAAACCTGGCGTGCAGACGCCGAGTGCGAACGACTCGGCGTGCCCACCCACGTCTTCTTCTCCGACGACCTCGGCGACATCGCCCAGGCGAAGCGCATCTGCACCGACTGCCCGGCCCTCGTGCCGTGCCTCGAGGGTGCGCTCGCCCGACGCGAGCCCTGGGGCGTCTGGGGCGGACAGATCTTCCGTAACGGAAGGATGCTCGCCACCAAGCGACGTCGCGGGCGGCCACCGAAGGTGCCCCGCCCCGAAGACCAGCTCCCCGTGGTGCCCATTCCGGTACACCTCCAATCGGAACTCCGTTCGGCCTGAGCGCCGACGGACGGGCCCCTCCGCCACGGGGAGCACAAGCCGCCATCAACACGGGCCGGGGTGACGCCTCGACGAGCCCCGGCCCGTGGGCGCACCAACGCCTGTACGCGCCCTCCCGATGGGTGCCGGACCCGGATACCGTCGACGCCGTGGTTCGGCCCGTCGCCCTCGTCCTCGGATTGTTGCTGTGCACGACCCTCGCCGCCTGCGGATCGGACACCGGGGTAGCCGCCGACGCCGCCTCCGTCCACCCCTTCCGACTCGTGGACGGCGGCACCACGACCCTCGCCGAACTCCAGGCTGACGACGACAGGCCCATGGTCGTCAACCTCTGGGCCACCTGGTGTGCACCCTGCCTCGCCGAGATGCCCGACCTCGAAGCCTTCCACCGGCAACGGGGTGCGGAGATCCAGTTGATCGGCCTCAACATCTCCGATTCGCCGACCCGTGCCGCCGAGTTGACCGCCGAACTCGGCATCACCTACCTACTGGGCCGCGATCCCGAGGGTGTCTTCGTCGAAGCCCTCGGCGCAGTGGGCCTGCCAGTCACCGTGTTCATCACCAGGCAGGGTCGACTCGCCCTCGTGCACCAGGGTCCACTCGACCTCGAGCGCCTCGCCGACCTGGCGGCGGAACACCTCTGATGCAGCCCTTCCTCACGAACCTCGGGAATGCTGCGTGATGTTCGACCTCGGCCTCACACTCCCGTTCACGCTCGGCCTCGTGACGGCGATCAACCCGTGCGGCTTCGCCATGCTCCCCACCTGGATCGGCTACTTCCTCACCGGCAATGCCGCCGACCGGGAAGACCGCCCCGAACAGGTACTCCGAGGCCTGCTCGTCAGCCTCGTCATGGCCAGCGCATTCGTGCTGGTCTTCGGCACCCTCGGGCTGGCGGTCACACACCTGGTAACCGAGGAGTCAGTCGCCAGACGGACCCCCTGGATCACCGTCCTGATCGGCCTGCTCCTCATCGGCTACGGCATGACGCTGCTCACCGGACGCAAGATCCCCCTGCCGATCCCGAAGCCCCGCCGCGGCCCGGGCTCCAGCGAACTGTGGTCGGTGTTCGGCTTCGGTGTCTCCTACGCCGTCGTCTCGGTCGGCTGTGCGGCCCCGATCTTCCTCCTCCAGGTGGCGGGCAGCTTCGGTCGCGACGGGATCCTCGAGGGCACCGCCACCTACCTGGCCTTCGCCGCCGGGATGACGGCCGTCGTCACCTCCCTGACCCTCTCACTGGCACTGGCCCGCGGCGGCCTCGTCCGGCACCTGCGCCGACTCCTCCCGTTCATGGACCGGATAGCGACCCTCACCCTCGTGCTGGGCGGCGCCTACCTCGTCGTCTACGGCGTCTACGAGATCCGCCTGCTCCGCAACCCCGGTACCCCCTCGAACCCGATCGTCGACGCCGTGACCGACCTGCAGACGCACCTCACCAACTGGGTCGCACAGACGGGAGGTGCACGTGTAGGGCTGGCGCTGTGGCTCGTGATCCTCACCGCCGTGGTCTGGGGGGTCGCACCGGCGCTGACCGGCGAGGCCCGCCGCGCCGGCTGGACGATCACCGGTGCCGTCTGGCTGCTCGCCGAGGGCGCCGTCCACCAGGGCGACCTCGTGGTGCTCCCCGTCGGGAAACTCGCCATGGACTGGCCGGCCCGAATCGCCAACTGGGCCAACGCCCCGGGACGTGGGGCGGTCCCCCTGGAGGCCCTGCTGACGCTCGCCGTCGCTGCGACCCTCATAATCCTCATCCGTCCGGCCTTCCGGCGCCGATGAACCCCGTCCATCGGATCGCCGACCTTCCGGCGCTGCTCGAACTCCCCGGGGTCGTCGAGGAACTGGAGTTGGGCTCCGCCCTCGGCGTATGCGCCCTACACGGCGGAGGACTGGAGCGAGCCACCGAGGTCGTCGCCCGGGAGGTCGCCGACCGGACCGGGGCCTCGTACTACGGGGTCATCCAACCCGAGGGGACCCGCCACCACCTCTCATCCACCCGCTTCGACCCCGACGCCTCACCACGCCTCGCTGCCTTTCTCGAACGGATCCAGACGATCGTCTCGATCCACGGCTACGGCCGCGACGACGACTTCTTCGCCGTGCTCCTGGGCGGCACCAACCGACCGTTCGCCCACCACCTGGCCGGCCACCTCCGGGGCACGCTCCCCGACGACTACCGCGTGGTCGACGACCTCGCGGAGATGCCGAGCAGGCTCCGCGGCGTCCACCCCCGCAACCCCGTCAACCGGCCACGACACGGTGGCGTACAGGTTGAACTCCCGCCGAGCATCCGATGGAACCTCGACGCCCACGACTGGAGCGACCGGGACGGCACGCCCCGGGCACCGCAACTCGACAACCTGATCGACGGCCTGGCCGCAGGCGCCATCGGCTGGGACGACGTCGCCTGCGGGGACGTGGCGTAGGGCTCGAGAACCCGGCCCAGCACCTAGGGTCCAGACATGCGCACCGGTCTCCTGGAGAGCCCTGTCCTGCTCGTCGCCGGGGGCGGGGCGGTGGGGGCAGGCCTTCGCTGGGCGGTACTCGGTGCGCTTCCCGACGGCAATCTGGGCGGCGATGCCACCACAGCAACCCTGGCCTCAGGGGGCGACGGCCTGCCGTGGGGCCTGCCATGGCCGGTGGTGCTGGTCAACCTGGTCGGATGCGCCCTGCTCGGTGCGCTGCTGGGACGGGGCGTGGACAGCCGTGTGCGCCTACTCGTCGGGGCCGGATTCTGTGGGGGGCTGACGACGTTCAGCACGTTCGCCGTCGACGCCGCCGGGCTCATGCGCGACTCCAGGGCGGAAGTTGCTGCCGCGTACCTGGCGCTGTCCGTGGTGCTCGGCCTCGGGGCATTCCTGGCCGGGCGGCGGCTCGCCGGAGCCGACCGATGAGCGGATTCACGATCCCTGCGTTCCTCGCGGTGGCCGGAGCGGGCGCCGCCCTGCGATGGCTGGCCGCCGACCGCTGGCCGGGAGGGCACCGGGGGACCCTGCTCGTCAACGTGCTCGGGGCGTTCCTGCTGGGGCTCCTGGCCGGAAGCGACGCGTCGGCAGCGACGCTCACCGTCGTGGGAACCGGCGGCCTTGGCGCACTCACCACGTTCTCGCGGTTGGCGCAGGACGCAGTGGACCTCGCCGAACCCTCCGACGACACCTCTGCCGGGATGCGGTCCCCGGGCGTCCCGGTCCTCTATCTGGGCACCACACTGGTGCTGGGCCTCGCCGCTGCATGGCTGGGCCTCGAAATCACCGCCTGACACCCACATCCCGGAGCCACCCATGCCCGAGTACAACATCGCCATGGTCGCACGGGCCGTCGCCGAGGCGGTGCCCGACCGCGACTACTTCGTCCACGGCGAAGTTCGACTCACCTACGCCGACATGCAGGATCGGGCCCGACGGTTCGGCCGCTACCTCGTCGATCAGGGCTTCGAGGTGCTCAGGGAGCGGAGCGAACTCGCCAGCCACGAGATCGGACAGGACACGCTCGGCCTGTACCTCCACAACGGCGCCGAGTTCCTGATCGCCAACCTCGGCTGCTTCGAGGCACGGGCGGTGCCCTTCAACGTCAACTACCGGTACGTGGCCGAGGAACTCACCTACCTGCTGCACGACAGCGGCGCCCGCGGCCTCGTCTACCACTCGACCTTCGCCGAAACGCTTGCGGATGTGCTCGAGGGGACCACCGGCCCGAGGACCCTGATCCAGGTACCGGACGCATCGGACAATCCGCTGTTGCCCGGAGCAACCTGGTTCGACGACGCACTCGCGGCCAGCGACCCCGACCCCGGGGTCGAGCCGGCGCCGGACGACCTCTACATCCTCTACACGGGTGGCACCACCGGCATGCCGAAGGGCGTGCTGTGGCGCCAGGCCGACGTGTACGTATCGGCACTCGGAGGACGCAACCGCAACACCGGCGACGAGTGGCCCGACCTCGAGGCCATCGTCGGGGTGGCAATCAAGGGCGGAAAGTCGCGGGTCATGCCGCTCCCGCCGTTCATGCACGGCGCCGGCCAGTGGCCGTCGCTGACCGGACTGCTGTCCGGTCACACGATCATCGTCCCCGAGGTCGTCGAGCGACTCGACCCGGCCAGCATCCTCGAGGCCGTCGAACGCGAGGCCGCCACCACGCTCGTGATCGTCGGCGACGCCTTCGCCCGACCCCTCTGCGAAGCGATCGAGCACGGCCACCACGACCTCTCCAGCGTCGCCACCCTCATCAACTCGGGGGCGGCGCTCCACGCCGACACGAAGGCCCGGATACTCGAACTGCTTCCCGGCCGGATGGTGATCGACACGCTCGGCTCCTCGGAGACCGGCTCGCAGGCCCAGGAGGTCACCACCTCCGTCGAGGGTGCGAAGACCGGCTCGTTCACCGCCACGAGGACCGGAGCGGTCATCGACAGCACGCGCACCCGGTTCGCCGTACCGGGCGAGGGCGACCTGGGCTGGATGGTCCAGCGGGGCCGCCTCCCCCTCGGCTACCTCGGCGATCGCGAGAAGACCGCCGCCACGTTCCCCATCGTCGAGGGCGAACGCATGGCCGTGGCCGGCGACCGGGCGCAGTTGGCGGCCGATGGAACCGTGGTCCTCCACGGCCGCGACTCGGTCACCATCAACTCCGGCGGCGAGAAGGTCTTCGCCGAAGAGGTCGAGCGGGCCCTGATGCACCACCCCGCCATCGCCGACGTCGTCGTCTGCGGGCGCCCGTCGGAGCGCTGGGGCAGCGAGGTCTGCGCAGTGCTCGCGTTCCACGACGGCCAGGACCCCGGTGACGACGAGTTGCTCGCCGAGGCCGGTACCCACATCGCCCGCTACAAGCTCCCGAAGGTGCTGGTGCGCTGTGAACAGGTCTTCCGGAGCCCCTCCGGCAAGGCCGACTACCGCTGGGCGGCAGAACAGGTGAAGGGGGCCTGATCGAGGTCCCCGCTACATGCCGGCTTCGATGACCTCGACTCCACGCATGTACGGCTTGAGCACGTCGGGGACCCGGACCGAACCGTCCTCCTGCCGATAGGTCTCGACGACGCCCGCCCAGACCCGAGGCACAGCGAGGCCCGAACCGTTGAGCGTGTTCACGACCTGTGTACCCCCACCCTTCCCGTCCGGCCCCGAAGCGCTCGGTCGGTACCTCGCGTTGGCGCGCCGGGCCTGGTAGTCGCTGAACCAGGACACCGACGAGACCTCCAGCCACTGGTCGGCTCCGGGGGCATAGACCTCGATGTCGAAGGTACGGGCCGACGAGGCGCCGAGGTCGCCGGCGACCAGGTCGATGACCCGGTAGGTGAGGCCCAGGCCGGCGATCGCCGCCTCGGCCCGGTCGAGGATGTCCATGTGGACCTCGGGCGACTGCTCCTCGGTGGCATAGGCCAGCAACTCGACCTTGTCGAACTCGTGGACCCGCAACAGGCCCCTGGTGTCGCGGCCGGCCGAGCCGGCCTCGCGGCGGAAGCACGACGTGTGGGCCATGAGCTTGAGCGGTAGGTCGGCCTCGTCGAGGACCTCGTCTCGGAACAACGACGTGAGCGGCACCTCGGCGGTGGGGATGGCCCACAGGTCGTCACGCTCGAGGTGGTAGGCGTCGTCCTCGAACTTGGGGAGGTGCCCGGTCGAGACCATCGTCTCGGTCCTGACAAGCGTCGGCGGCCGCATCTCGCGGTAGGCATCGGCGTTCCGGTCCAGGCCGTACTGGCAGAGCGCACGGCAGAGCGTGGCGCCGAGTCCCGAGTACATGACGAACATGGCGCCGGAGAGCTTCGTCCCGGTGGCGACGTCCAGGATGCCGAGTTCCTCGCCGATCTCCCAGTGCGGCACCCGCTGGTGGCCGGGGAACGAGTCCGGGTCGGCACCCACCTGGCGGACCACCGGGTTCTCCTCGGGCGTCAACCCGTCCGGACAGTCGGGCGACGGCGTGTTCGGCACCCGCAGCAGGACCTCGCGGATTTCGGAGCCCAGGGACTCGACCTCGTCGGCGAGGGCGTCGGCCCGGTCGCCCAGGTCGCGGCTCCTGTCCTGCAACTCGGCGGCCTCGTCGCCCCGGCCTTCCTTGTGCAGGTCGCCGACCTGGCGCGAGATGCCCTTGACCTCGTTGCGGACGGCGTCGCGCTCCACGCCCAGTTGCCGTTGACGCTCGTCCAGTTCGACGACCCGGTCCAGCGGGGTGACGTCCTCACCCCGTCGGGCAATGGCAGCCTTGACCCCCTCCGGGTCGGCACGCAGGCGGCGCAGGTCGATCATGGGATGAACCTACCGCCCGGCGGTGCACCGTGTGGAACGAGGGCTCCCGCGAAACCGGCGCTCAGGTCCGGTCCTGGTCGTACAACCGCTGCGACCGATCGGACCGCTCCGAGGCGGCGAACCGTGCGAACTTCACGACGATGACGCCCCAGAGGAAGAAGCCGCCCAGCACCTTCATGATGGCACCGGCGGCCTGCTGATCGGAGATCACGCCGATCCCCCATGGCTCGAAGCCGTCGTCGTACACCCGATAGACCGCCCCCTCGGCGAACGTCAGCCAACCGGCCGGGATGGTCGGGATGATCGACATGAGGAACAGGTAGAGCATCTGGCCGGGCGGACCGAGCCGGTGCTCCCGGATCGGCGACACGACCGGCATCCACATCATCAACGCCGAGGTGAAGATCGCCAGGTGGGCCATGTAGTGGAAGGCGCCGTTCTCCGCCGAGAGGCGCACGACGCCGTTCCAGTGCGTGAGAGCCACGAGGGCATTGAAGAGCACGCCGGCGACAACCGGGTTCGACATCCGCCTCAGGACCTTCGACGACACCCCGCCCTCGAGGATCACCAGCCTGGCCAGCCAGGCGGGCGTGGCCAGGAGGAAGAGCGGCGGCACGAACATCGTGATCGACATGTGCTGGAGCATGTGTACCGAGTAGAGGTGCTCCTCGGCGATGTCGTGGACCGGCCAGTCCGCCGAGAGGAGCAGCATGACAACAGCGAGGCCGAAGGCGCGCTTCTGGAATGGCGTGGCGACGGGGACGCCGACGGGGAGCACACGGGTCCCGATGTGCGACGCCCACCAACCCAGCCCGACGATGGCGAGCACGAGGAACCACACCTCGGGGTGTGCCTGGAAGGCCCAGGGACTGGCATTGGCCAGCATCGGTACGACGGACATCAGCAGCCAGTCAACAGGTTCGCCCGGGATTCCGGGCAGACGCGCCTAGCCCTTGGACCAGAACTCGAACACCGTGAGGGCGATGCAGTACACGGCCGTGGCGAGGATCAGGCCCGTCACGAAGAACCTCGTGAAGACGACGCTGTCGAACTTCAGGTGCATGAACCAGGCGGCGACGTAGAAGAACTTGACGACCATCATCACCATCAGGGCCGGGATGAGGATCGGTCCGACGTCCACGAAGTAGGTCGCCACCTCGGCCGCCGTGATCGCTGCCAGCAGGAGGGCGATCTGGACGTACTTGGCGTCAGAGGGGTGTTCGTGCTTGATATGGGTGGCGTCTGCGGTATCGGTGCTCATTGCTGCGGGCTCCCGGTTCAGCTCGTCGGCGAGGGCACGAGGTAGATGACGGTGAAGATGAAAATCCAGACCACGTCGACGAAGTGCCAGTAGAGGCCCACGATCTCGACGGTTTCCGCATTCTTCTGGGTGAGCGTGCCCCGGTACGACGAGATGGCCAACGACATGAGCATCACGATTCCGACGCTGACGTGGATGCCGTGGAAGCCGGTCAGCGTGAAGAACGCCGACGAGAACGGGCTGGTCGTGTAGCCCAGGCCCTCCCGGAGGAAGCTCGTGAACTCGTAGACCTGGCCGCCGATGAACAACGAGCCCAGCAGGGCAGTGGTCAGCAGCCAGATCCGGTTGTTGCGGATGTCGCCCCGCTGCAGCGCCGAGAGCGCCAGCACCATCGTCAGCGAACTCATGAGGAGTACGAACGAACTGACCGAGGTGAACGGGATGTCGAAGATGTCGCCCGGTGCCGGACCGGTGTGGAACCGGCTCCGGTTGACCAGGTAGGTCGAGATCAGGCCACCGAACAACAGGCACTCCGAACCCAGGAACACCCACATCAGGAGCTTGTTGTTGGAGATCCCCGTCGTCGTGTCGTGTGCGGCGTGCGCTTCGCTACTCAACGGAAGCCACCTCTCTCTCGCCAGGGGGTTCCTCGGCCGGATCCTCGCCATGACCGTGGCCTTCGCCGAAGGGCCCGTCGGGATCGTCGGGTGGCTCGAACACCCACGCATAGATGCTGCCCAGGACCATGAGCGTGCCCGGCACGCAGATCCAGAGGTTGTACAGGAGGCCGAAGCCGATCAGCGGCAGGCCGGCGGCCAGCACGACCGGCCAGTACGACGGCGACGGCAGGTGCACGCCGACGGCGTCACCCGTGTGGCAGACCTCGACAGCCGTGGCCCTGCGGACGACCTTGCCGTCCTCGTTGGTCGTCCACTTGCGGTGCCAGAACTCGTCCAGCGACGAGATCTCGATGACCTCGTCGAAGTTGTGGACGGGCGTCGGGTTCGGACTGAACCACTCGGGACTGCGGGCGTCCCACGGATCCGGTGGCTCGGGTGGCAGGCCACGTGCCCGACGGGCCGACAGGATCACGTTGGCCACGAAGCACATGACGCCGAAGGCGATGACGAACACGCCGAGCGTGGCGAACAGGTTCCAGAACTCGAAGCCGAAGCCCGGTGAATACGTGTCGATGCGGCGGGACATGCCGTTGAGGCCCAGGATGTGCATCGGACCGAACGTCATGTTGAAGCCGACGATCATCAGCCAGAAGTTCCACTTGCCAAGGGTCTCGCCGAGCTTGTGCCCGAAGACCTTCGGCCACCAGAAGTAGAAGCCGGCGAAGAAGCCGAGGAGGGCACCGCCGAAGATCACGTAGTGGAAGTGGGCGACGATGTAGTAGGTGTCGGTCTGCTGGGTGTCGGAGGGAGACAGCGAGTGGGTGACGCCGGACAGTCCGCCGATGGTGAACATCGACACGACTCCGGTGGCGAACAGCATCGCCGAGTTGAGCCGAATCTTGCCGCCCCACATCGTGGCCATCCAGTTCAGGATCTTCACGCCGGTCGGGACGGCGATGAACATGGTCGAGAGCGTGAAGGCGCCGACAGAGATCGGCCCGATGCCCGAAACGAACATGTGGTGCGCCCACACGCCCCAGCCCAAGAAGCCGATGGCGATGCCCGAGAAGACCATGAACTCGTAGCCGAAGATCGGCTTGCGGCTGAAGGTCGGGATGACCTCCGAGACGATGCCGAACGACGGCAGGACCAGGATGTAGACCTCGGGGTGCCCGAAGATCCAGAAGAGGTGCTGCCACAGCAGCGGGTCGGCTCCCATCTCCGGGTTGAAGAAGTTCGCACCGAAGTTGCGGTCGAACATCAACAGGAACAGCGCCACCGTGATGACCGGGACGGCGAACAGCAGCAGGAACTGCACCACCAGGACCATCCAGGTGAACACCGGCATCTTGAACAGCGTCATGCCCGGTGCCCGCATGTTGAGGACCGTCACGATCAGGTTCATCGCCGAGATCAGCGAGGCGATGCCGGCGATCTGGAGGCCGATGGCGTAGAAGTCCATGCCGTGGCCGGGCGAGAACGTCACCCCCGTGTTCGGCGCATAGGCGAACCATCCGCCGTCGGGGGCGTCGCCCACCAGCCACGCGCAGTTCAGGAACAGTCCTCCGGCCAGGAAGATCCAGAACGACAGGGCATTGAGACGGGGGAATGCCACATCGCGGGCGCCGATCTGGAGCGGAAGCAGGTAGTTCGCGAACGCGGCCGCCATTGGCATGATCACCAGGAAGACCATGGTGACGCCGTGCATCGTGTAGATCTGGTTGTAGAGGTCGGCGCCGACGACCGTGCCGTTCGGGGTGGCCAACTGGAGGCGGATCAGCAGCGCCTCGAAGCCTCCGATGCCGAAGAAGAACAGGGCCGTTGCCCCGTAGAGGATGCCGATCTTCTTGTGGTCGACGGTCGTGACCCAGTCGCGCCAGCCACCACCGCCCTTGGGTCGGGAATAGGCGCCGAGCGGCAGTGCTGCGCCGGTCCCGGATGTCAGTTCTGCCACGGACTCACTCATCACTCCACCTCCGTGGCGACGATGACATCGATCGACGGGGCGGTCCCGAGGGTCTGGAGATAGGCCACCACGTTGTCGATCTCGGTCTCGCCGAGACCCAAGGCCGGCATGCCCCGGCGGCCCTCGGCATAGGCGGGCTTCTCGGCCGGTGCGTTACGCAGCCAGGCCTCGAGTTGGGTGCGGTCGAGGCTGCCGTCCGGCTCGTAGAGGTTGAAGATCCCGCCGGCGTAGGTGGTGCGGCTCATCAGGTGCGTCAGGTTCGGGGCGGCGTTGGACACCAGGTCGGCGCCCTTGCTGGCCTCGTCGTCGTGAGGGCCGTTGAAGCCGTTGACTACGTGGCAGCGTGCGCACTGCGTCTCGAAGATGGCCTTGCCGGCGACGGCTGCGGGATCGGTGGGCTCGGCGGCCGGCTCCAACTGCTGGTCGACCCAGGCCTGGAAGTCGGATGGGCTGAGCGCCACCGCCTGCATCCGCATACGGGAGTGGGACAGGCCGCAGAACTCGGTGCACTGCCCGAAGTAGACGCCCTCCTCGTCGGCGGCGATCTTCCAGTAGGTGACGCGGCCCGGGACGGCGTCACGCTTGCCGTTCAGCGCCGGGATCCAGTGGCTGTGGATCACGTCGCGGCTGGTGATCTTGAGCTCGATCTCCTCACCGATCGGGATCACCAACTGGTTGGCGGTAACGATGTCGGCGGGCGGCAGGTTGCGTGCGTCAGAGAGGTCGATGCCCTCGAGGCCACCGAAGTAGTAGCGGTACTCCCACCACCACTGCTGGCCGACCACGACCACCTCGGGTTCCCACATCGTGGACTCGCCGTCGACGGACAATGCCATGGCGTTGTCCTCCCTGCTGCTGATGTCCACCAGGGTCACGATCGTGAAGGCGCCGACCACCATCAGGATCAAGGTCGGCACGATGGTCCAGAGGATCTCGAGGCGGAAATTGCCGTGGATCTGTTCGGGGTACTCCTCATCGCTGTGGTCGTCGTGGAACCGCCACCAGAGATAGCCGGTGCCACCGAAGATGATCAGGAACACCACCCCGGCCACGATGAAGACCGGGTCGGAGAGTGAGTCGATCGTGCGCGCATAGGGACCCTGTGGCTTGAGGGTGTCGAGTTCGGCGTCGGACGCGCAGCCGGCGAGCGCTACGACGGAACCGAACAGGCCCAGCAGTCCTGCGGGGCGAAGGATCTTCCACATGGCCGTGCCCACTAGTGCCCGTCCCCAGATTGCGTGTCCGTGGCGTGCGTGTCACTGCCCTTTTGGTGGAACTCCCGTTCGCCGGTAGCGGCGGTGACGATGCCGGCCACGATCACTGCGACGAAGCCGACCAGAAGCGCACCCTGCACCATTCCCCGGGGCAGGTGCGGATTGCGGCTGACGAGGACGGCCCCACCCAGGACGACCAAGCCGACGACAGTGGCCACGACCACGGCGCCGTTAACCGAAGAGGCCAGCAGCACCCGGGACATGGCGATCACGAGGACGCCGACACCCAAAGTCCCGAGCACCGGGATCTCGACCGGGCGCATCAACTTCTCGCGTTGTGCGGTGTTGTGAGCCGGGTTGCCGCTGAGCTTCTCCGACCAGTTGGTCATGGTCCACTCGACGGCAACGGCGGCCACCGCACAGATGCCGATGACGAACACGGCGGGGTGGACGACGGCTCCGACGGCGGTGGCGCCCACGCCGAGGGCGGCGAAGACCGGCCACCACGACCCGCCCACGGGGCGCTGGGCCGGCGGGGCGTCGTCGGTGCCGAGGAGTTCGGCAGCGGCCTCGGCGTCACCGTCCCGGAAGGCGATGGAGAACAGGGCCAGTCCGAGCGCCACAGCGGCAGCGCCCACGAACAGGCCGTAGGAGACATGGTTTCCGACGGCGCCCTTCCAGGCAAGGCTGATCGGGCCGGTCTCATCGCCGCCAGAGGTGTAGCCGGCAAATGACGCCGCTCCGAAGGCAGCCACGAAGACCCCGAACCAGAGCTTGAAGCCTGTGGTGAACATCGTTCGTTCCTACCCGTGTCCTACTTGGCGATGTAGATGAAGAGCCAGATGACCGAGTAGACGGCCACGACGGCATACCAGAAGATCGATACCGAGATCACGAGGTCCTGGTGACGACCGGTGGCCTGGCCACCGAACGCACGCAGCAGGACAAGGCCCATCCACAGAACGGCGATCCCCGTCATCACCATGTGGGCGCCCACGATGACGAACAGCAGGGTGGTGGCCACGCTGTGGTCGATGGGCAGGGCGATGTCGTTGAGGTAGAAGACCGTCTGGTTGATGGCTGCGATGCCCAGCAGAGCGGTGAGGCCGAGGGCGATGTAGCCGTGGGTGCGGTCCTCGTGGATGCTGGCGTAGTGGGCCCAGGCCATCGTGATGGCGGCCATGGCGAAGGTCGACATGAGCGACCCACCCGGCTTGAGTTCGATGGCACCCTCGGGGAACCATTCGGCGCCCCAGGCGAGGGTGTCGTTGCGGACCGAGAAGTAGTACGAGAAGAGAGCTGCGAAGAACATGGCGGCTGCGCCGGTGGCGAAGGCCGTGCCGACCAGAAGGGTGCGCGGTCGGGCGAGGGGGGCCTCGACTGGGGAGAACTCGGTGCCGGCCGCCATCAGGAGGCCACTCCCGAATTCTCGAGGGCGTCGAGCAGGGGACGCTCGGAGGTGACCTCGACAGACGACGGGTCCGCTGTCCACTCGAGCGTGTGGCCACCCCACGGGTCGGCCGGTGCAGCGACACCGGTGAGGCGCCTGATGCCGTTGGCGAACCAGCCGATTGCGCCGGCCAGCAGCAGCACGGCGCCGACCAGGGCGACCAGGTTGAGGGCGTCGACCCCGGAATCGGGTGAGCCGGCGGCAGCCACGGACGCGCCGGTGAAGTCGTTCTGGCCCATGAACCCACTGAGCAGGTCGGCGACGCCGAGCAGCAGCACGCCCACGACGGCGGCGAGTCCGGCCAGGAGGCCGAGGCCCTGCGAGGAGACCCTGCCGAAGATGCGGTCACCCCACCAGAGGGTGCCGGCCATGGCACCGACGAATGCGGCGCCCATGGTGAGGGTCATCTGGGCGCCGGTGGCTGAGGTGCCGAGCAGGTCGAACGGATCCACGGCCCGCAGGGCGCCGACGGCTGCGGCAACGAGCAGCAGCAGCATGGCCAGCACCGACAGGACCATCGGGGCGGGTGGCCTGTTGCCTGCACCCGACCCGAGGTTGGCGGCACCCCGGCGCAGCGTGTCGGCCAATCCGCCGAACAGCGCCAGGGCGACCAGCAGGGCGGCGAAGGCGTAGACGACGTAGATCGCCTCGTTCAGGACCGGCGTGCCCGGGGTGTCGAAGAACGACTGGGCATAGGCACCGAAGCCGACGACTCCCAGCATCGTGGTGAGGACAAGGACGGCGTTGTGGTTGACGAGCCGGTTGCGCACCGACACCGGGACGATGTCGAAGGCAATGCCGACCAGCGGCAGTGCAAAGGCGTAGACCTGCGGATGGCTGAACGCCCAGGAGAGCTGCTCCCAGATGGCGTCCTCGGCCCCGAAGCGCACGGCGGTGCGGCCCCGCAGGTCGACATAGGCGAGGACGACGTTGGCGGCCAGCACCGGAAGCGTCAGCAGCCAGAACGTGCCCGCCACCAGCAACGTCCAACTGAACAGCGGGATGCGGTGCAGGGTGAGGCCGACGACCCGGCCGCAGACGATGGTCGTGAGCAGTGAGACGGTGGCACCGAGCAGGCCACCGATGACCATCAGGAGGCCGACGAGCGTTAGGGCGACGGCCTGACGCTGGCCGCCGGCGTCGGGGGCGCCGAGCCCGCCGTCGATCAGGAAGCCGGTGACGGTGGTGCCGGCGCCGATCAGCCAGGTCCAGAAGGAGAAGGCGGCCATCCGAGGGAAGGCGATGCTGTCGGAGCCCACCTGGAGGGGGGCCACTGCCGTGCCGAGGCCCACGAGGATGGGCACGATGGCGAGCAGCACGAGTCCGACCCGGTGTGCGGACCAGAACTGGAAGACCTCGTCGGCGCTACCGAACACCTCGGCGCCACCGAGGTCGAGGCGCTCGAGGGCGACGAGGACGCCGGCGAGGAGGCTGGCCAGCAGCGCCAGCGAGCCGGCGCCGAGCCAGTAGCGACCGAGCGTGTTGGCGTCGGTGGAGGTGACGACGCGCTCCAGCGCGGTTGCGCCGTCGGTCTCCAGAGGGGTGTCGGTCATCGTCCTCAAAACTGATTCGTCCTGCGGGTCCGGGTGGTGCCCTCGCCTACCCACCCGAGTGGGCCCGGAACACGAGAGGCTAAACGGATCAACGGTGATCCCGCCGCTCTTCCGGCGTCACGAGGATAGCCGCCTGAAACCCCCGGTCCTGCCACGTGATCACACGCGAAGGATCATCTCGATCGGCCAACTCTCAGACCACCACGTCGACCACGATCGCCCCGAAGAGCAGCGTGACATAGGTGATCGAGTAGGTGAAGAGGCGCATGGCCGTACCTTCCGAAGGGTCCCTCCTGAGTGACAGGGCGAACGCCGTGAACACCGCACCGAGGGCGAGCGCCGATGCCAGGTAGATGGCCCCCATGTCCGCCACAGGAGCGAACACCAGGGTCAGCGCCACGAGGATCACCGTGTAGAAGAGGATGCGCCGGGCGGTCGTCTCGAGGCTGGCCACGACCGGAAGCATCGGCACCTCGGCCTTCGCGTAGTCGTCGCGGTACCTGATGGCGAGGGCCCAGAAGTGCGGGGGTGTCCAGTAGAAGATGACGAGGAACAACACGATCGGCGCCCAGCCCAGCGAGTTGGTCACCGCCGACCAACCGACCAGCACAGGCACGGCGCCCGCCGCCCCACCGATGACGATGTTCTGCGTCGAGGTGCGCTTCAGCCACAGCGTGTAGACGAAGACGTAGAACAGGGTTGCCGACACCGCCAACACGGCACTGAGCAGGTTGACGAAGGCGACCAGCCAGGCGAAGGCCACCACCTCGAGGGTGATGGCGAACACGAGGGCGTTGCGGGGCGACACCACACCGGTGACCAGCGGACGGTCCTTCGTGCGTTCCATGAGAGCATCGATGTCTGCATCGACGACCATGTTGGTGGCATTGGCGCCGCCGGCGGCAAAAGTGCCGCCGAGCACCGTGGCCACCATCAGCCAGACGGAGGGCACGCCCTGCTCGGCGACGAACATGGTCGGCACCGTCGTGACGAGCAGCAACTCGATGATGCGCGGCTTCGTGAGCGCGAGATAGCCGGCGGCCCGTGCGCGGAGAGGGAGGAGGGGAAGTTCAGGTGGCGCCGACATCGCCGTCAGGCTAGGTGGCGCTCACCCGTGACGGACAGGTCGACGCCACTCAGCCGGTGAGCCAGTCGGCGGGGGTGGGGCCCTCGGGGTACAGGCGCTGCTGAAAGCGGCGCATACCCGACAGCCAGCGGTCGACGTCGTCGCCCTTGCGGCGCACGTACTCGGCAACCTCGGGGTGCGGGAGGATGTGGAAACGCCCGTCGGCGAGGCCCTCAACGACCACGCCAGCCAGATCCTCGGCGGACATGACCCCATCGACGCCCGCAGCGCCGAACCCCTGGTCGGCGTCGAGTAGGTCGGCCGTCGGACTGTTGGCACGGATGTTGCTCTCGACCGCCTGAGGGCAGAGCACCGACACACCGATGCCACGATCGCCGTAGGTGATGGCGATCCACTCGGCCAGCGCCACGGCAGCGTTCTTGGTGACCGAGTAGGCCAGCGAGCCGATCTGGGTGAGCAACCCGGCCGCCGACGCCGTGTTGAGTAGCCAGCCGCCGCCCTGGTCGACCATGTGCGGGATGGCGTGGCGGGCGGCGTAGAGGTGCGCCATCACATGCACACCCAACATGTCCGTCATCTCGGCGTTGGGTGCCTCGAGGCCACCGAGCGTGACGTAGCCGGCATTCGACACGAACAGGTCGAGCCCGCCGTGCATCTCGACCGTGTCGTCGACCAGCGCCTTCACCTGCGCCTCGTCGGCGACATCGCAGCCGACGGCGGTGCCGCCCACCGACGCCGCCACCTCAGCAGCCCCGTCGGCATCCCGGTCAGCGACCACGACCGCCTGAGCCCCCTCGGCGTGGAACCTCTCGGCCAGCGCCTTCCCGATGCCGCTCGCTCCGCCGGTGACCACTGCAACCTTGCCATCGAGTTCCATGGGGCAATCCTAGGAAGGCCTGCCGCCGTGGGCCCCGTCCGGACACCCCCCTAGCCTTCGTGGCGTGCGGAGACCCTCATGAGATCACGCCTGTCACCCGATGCGTACCACCGCATCTGCGGCATCGCCTTGGGCCTGTTGGCGATGATCATCGTCACCGGCGGCGCCGTGCGCCTGACGGGCTCCGGCCTGGGCTGCTCCGACTGGCCGACCTGCGAACAGGACCAGTTCGTCCCCGAAGCCAACTTCCACGGCTGGATCGAGTTCGGCAACCGCCTCCTCACCGTCATTGTCTCGGTTGCCGTGATTCTCGCCGTTCTCGGCTCGATGGCCCGCAACCCCCGACGCTCCGACCTGGTGCGCCTGTCCTGGGGACTGGTCGCAGGCGTCGTGGCCCAGATCGTCCTGGGTGGCATCGTGGTGCTCAGCCACCTCAACCCGTGGCTGGTCCTGGGCCACTTCGCCCTGTCGATGGTGCTCGTCGGCAACGCCGTAATCCTGCGCCACCGGTCCGGCGACCACCTGCGTGCGACGCGCCCGTCGGTTCCTGTGCCCTCCGAGCAGTTGCGCTCGATGGCCACCGCTATCACGCTGTTCTCGGTCGTGGTGCTGACCACCGGCACGTTCGTCACCGGCTCCGGCCCCCACGCCGGCAGCCGCGACGATCCGATCCCCCGCCTGCCGTTCCGGCCGTCCGACATCGCCCGAGTCCACGGGACGACCGTCGTTCTCTTCCTCGTGATGGTGGCGGCCCTGGCCCTGGCCGTTCGCCGCGATCCGACCGGTGAGCGCCTGCGTCCCCGGATGCAGGCGCTCGGGGCCATCGTCGTGCTCCAGGCGGGCATCGGCTGGACGCAGTACTTCACCGGCGTGCCCGAACTCCTCGTCGGGCTGCACCTCGCCGGCGCCACGGCCCTCTGGGCGACCGTCGTGTCCCTGTGGCTCGAGGCCCGGGAACACGTTCCCGTTCCCGAAGGCGCCCCGGCATGACGCGGGCAGCGATGCCGGACATCGACGAACGACTCGACGAGGACGTCGGCGAGGACGTCGACACCGAGCGACCGTGGATCGTGCTGGTCTGGAACGACCCGATCAACCTGATGTCGTACGTCGCCTTCGTCTTCCGGAAGCTGTTCGGCTACAGCCGCCAGAAGGCCGACAAGCTCATGCTCGACGTCCACCACAAGGGCCGGGCGGTCGTCTCGTCGGGCACCCGCGAGAAAGCCGAAATGGACGTCTTTCGTCTGCACGAGCACGGCCTCTGGGCCACCATGCAGCAGGATGACTAGAAGGACCGGGGAGTAGGGATCCATGGTGCGCCGTCGACGCCCAGTCGCCTTCGCCCGCTCGGGCGGCCTCGTCGAGGTCCGCCTCGGCGACGAGGAGCGCGACCTCGTGGCGAACCTGGCCGGGCAGTTCCGCTCGCTCCTCTCGGAGGATGCCGGACCGGACCAACGACGCCTCTACCCAACCGCCTACCTCGACGATCCGGAACGCGACGCCGACTACGCCGCTCTCGTCCACGATGACCTGCTGCGTTCACGCCTCGAGGCCGCCGACGTGGTCTCGGCCACCGTCGGCAACGAAACCCTCGATCCCGGTGAGCTCGAGCAGTGGATGGTGGTCCTCAACTCGCTACGCCTCGTCCTCGGGACCCGCCTCGACATCTCCGAGGCGGACGAGTTCGACCCCGAGGCTCCCGACGTGGCCGAGCGTTCGCTCCTGCTGTGGCTGGGCCTGCTCCTCGAGGAGGCCGTCGAGGCGTCGCTGGGGTTCCTCCGGTAGGGGGCCCGCGTGCCGCTGCCCGCGCCTTCGGTCGGTTTCCGGTGGCCGCTTGCTATCGTGGCGCCGCCCTCACGAGATGCGAGCCCCCATCGTCCAGCGGCCTAGGACGCCGGCCTTTCACGCCGGTAACACGGGTTCGAATCCCGTTGGGGGTACCGAAGCCATCTTCTCGGCAGCGATAGCGGCAGAAGTGGCCATCCACCATGGGTTTTCGGCGGTTCCAATGGTTCCGTCCTCATAGATCAGCCCGGCCGGGTAGAGGGCGGTGATGAATTGGGGTCGGTGCTGGGGTTCCAGCCGGTTCCAACAACGGGGAAGGTCAACGAGCATGGCTTGGGCGAGGTCGATAGCCCTAGTGAGGTTCACCTCGGTCGGGCGGGCAACGTCGATGCGGTTCCGTAATTCGGCCTCATCGGCGTCCAGCCGCTTGGTCTGGCGCTCGAAGGTGGCCTGGTCGATGCCGCGGCCTTCCAGGTAGGCGTCCACAAGGGTGTCGCGCTTCTTCACCACGCGCCGTAAGCGGGCCGTGAGGGCCTTCTGAGCAGCCTCAGAGGTGTTCACACGCTCTTTCCAGGCGTCCTTCACCACCGCGCCGACCAAGTCAAGCATCTCGGCCCTCAGACTCATCTCGCCGAGTCGGTTCACGAGGAGTTCTTCGAGTCGCTCCTTGCGGACGTTCGACCCGCCACAGCCCTTTTTCGGGCAGTGGTAGTAGGGGTAGCGCCGGGACCTCCCGGCAGACCAACTGCCCGTGAGGGGCGAAGAGCATTGACTGCAACGCACTATCCGGCGGAGTGGAAAGTCCGGATTGTCATGCGCCCGTGATGACTTGGCCGGTGCCCGACCGTGGAGCACCTCCTGCACGGTGCTGAATAGGTCCGGTTCCACGAGCGGCTCGAAGTCGCCCTCCACGTCGATGTCCCACTCGGGCTTCACTATGCGCCCGGTGTAGATGACCTTGGTGAGCATCTCGCCGAACGCCTGAGGGCTGAGTGGTTTCCCCCGGCGGGTAACCAAGCCGAGGTTGGTCAACTCGTTCAGTGCCTCGATCTTGGTCAGGCGGCGGGAGGCAACCGCCTCAAAGCCGTGGCGGATGAGCGAGGCCACCTCGGGGTCTGGGACCATACTCATAGGGGCGTCACGGTCCGCACGGAGGTAGCCGAGCGGTGCCCGCCAGACCCAACGCCCTCGACGGAGCGCCTCCTTCATCCCCTCAATGGTGCGGGCCGCCCGGGCATCGTTGTCGAACTGGGCAACCGCTGCCAGGAGGTTCTCGGAGAACTTTCCGGCAGGCGAGTCGTCTAATGGCTCTCCGACCGAGCGGACACTGATCCCCTGTTTGGTAAGGGCACTTTTAATAGCGTGGTGGTCCTCGACGGCACGCGCGAGTCGATCCACACGAAACACCACCACGGTGGTGATCCCACGGCGGCGCCCGTCTATGGCACAGGCCTTCAGCATCGCCTGGAGTTGGGAGCGATTTGCGGTTTTTGCCGACTCGCCCTCCTCGCGATAAACGTGGACCACTTCGAGGCCCTCTCGCTCGCAATACTCCAAGCATCCACGTTCCTGCGTGTCGAGCGAGTAGTTATCCACCTGCTCAGCCGTGCTGACGCGCAGGTAGAGGTACGCGCCACTCATGAGTCGGAACCCTCGGTCGTGGGGGTGGAGCGGTGTCGTTCGGCCTCAACGGTGTCAAGGGCAATGAAGGCGATCTGGCGGAACTGGTCAAGCATCGCCTTGATCTCCTGGTCGGTCATAGGGCAGTCGGCGCCGAGCAGGCGCCGGGCTTCGGTCATGGGAAGCACATGGACCTCGCAAGCGCGGAAAACGCACCGCGCTGTCAGGCTCCCGACTCGGGTGCTTCCCGTGGTCAGAGCAGGTTGATGTAGGGAAACGACGGCAACTGACCTGCGTGATCTGGCCGACGGCGCTGTTCACACTCACCGCGCCACCTTCTTGGGCTTGGTGGTGACTTCCTGTTCGATACTGACGACTCGGCCGTCCTTCTTGATTAGGGTCAGTCGCTGGAACGGCTCGCCGAACAGTTCAGAGATCCTCGTCGACGGATCGACCTTGGCCGTGGTCCGGATGGTCTCAACACTCCCGGTCGGGGACTCGATCTCGACCGTCTTGAACTCCTCGTTTCGGATCAGGTTGAGGACCATCACCTCCTCGGGCGTACGCGCACAATGCATGGCTCGAACGGCTCGCATAATCTCGTAACCCTTGCCGTGAGCCTCCAACTCGATCGGCTCTTTGAGACATGACAGCAGTCGGTTCACAAGCGGGTTGATCGGGAGGAATACGAACGCCCTCTCGCACCCCGCACCGAAGTAGCCGTGCTGCCACATGTCGGTGATTTCCAACTCCGAGTCCAGGACAAATGTCTCTTCGAGGTCCGTGCACAGCCACACGCCGACGCCGAGAAGGTCCATCAACTCGATGGCCGCCTCGAAGTGGTTGGCACCCTCCTCCAACATGAAGTTCAGGACCCACTTCAACTGCTGGACGGGCGTGCCGTGCTGGCGTCGAATCTCCTTGCAGACCAT
>ERZ651768.497-NODE-497-length-29802-cov-4.357813_pt1 | contig 29802 bp, 26 predicted proteins | sample MGYA00514754_ERZ651768 | MGnify/ENA metagenome assembly ERZ651768
CCTTCTTAGCTCATAATTTGATTTATAGCTAAATGCTATCCTTGTATCGTCAAAATTCCTTAAAACGTTCATTACATCCATTTATTTACACAAATATATCTAGAAGAATACTGTATTTTAAATAAATGTTATAATATTTTTAATTGAATAAATTTTAAATCAATATTATTGGGAAGAATAATGAAGCTGTAATCAGAGATTCCTTTGATTTTTATCCGTAAAAATTGAATGCATAAGTCTTTGTTTATCACTTATACTTTCCTCTAGTGAAATCATAGATTCAGATCTGTAGACTCCATCAATTTCATCAATACTAAATATAATATTCTTAGCATGAGTTGTACTTCTAGATCTTATTTTACAATAAATATTAAATCTTCCAGAAGTAACATGTGCAACTGTAACATTGGGAATTTGCTTAAGTCTTTCAAGTATAAACTTAATTTGAGACGTATTATTTATCAATAGCCCTACATAAGCAGTAAAAGTATAACCAAGTTTTTTCCAATCTACGATTAGGGAAGAACCTTTTATTATTCCTATTTCTTCCATTTTTTTTACCCTAATATGCACGGTTCCTGCAGATATATATAGTTTTTTTGCAATATCAGTATATGGAATTCTTGTATTCTCAACCAACATGTCAAGAATTTTGTGATCAATATCATCCATTTTAAGTTCTTTTGCCATATTTATAGGTATTATTTAAAGTTATATTAATAAATATACTGTTTTTTTAAGAAATCTGTAAAAAATCTATAATAACATTATATATAATATGCCTTTATATTAATTATTTATAGAATACAATAAAAATTATAACAATATATTTACTACCAATTGTAAACAAATATATCCGATAAAGTTACATCGATAAATATATTTTATATAAATTCTTTTAATATATTATAAATCAATTAGTTATAATACTTAGCCTAAAGTAATTATTCTAATTTTTAGGCAAATTTATTTGGTATATTTATCTTGTTTGTTTACATTTGTAAACAGTATGGATGTGTCAAAAAGAATAGTAAAAGTAATAAATGAGAAAAAAATAAGTGCATCAAAATTTGCATCTACAATTGGTGTAAAAAGATCAAACCTATCCCATATACTATCTAGAAGAAATAAACCAAGCATCGAATTCTTTCATAAAATCAAAAAAACCTATCCAGAAATTGATCTAAATTGGTTAATTACAGGTAAAAAGCCAAAAAAAGATGTTAATTTTGTTAAACCTGAAGTCAGCAATATAGATTCAGTAATAATTTTTTTTAATGATGGATCCTATAAAAAATTTAAAGAATAAATCTCTTCTAACAGAGAATATATACATTTTTTCTATAGCAACAACCCTACTCCTATTTAGCTCCTGTAATTCTATAGAAAGAGACTGTTCTAAGTTTAGGACAGGGAAATTTTTAACACAAACAGAGATTAACGACACCACATACAGCTCTGTTTTCACAAGAAATGGTAATATCCAGATTGAAAACTTTAACAATTCAATAGATTCAAGCTCATGTAGATGGATTAATGACTGCGAACTAGTATTAAGGACATTAAATCCTAAGTCTAAATCAGAACTAAAAAATATCCATATAAAAATACTTACAACAACAGATAGCTCATATACTTATGAATATTCTTTTGTTGGAGAAAAAAGAAAAGAAATAGGACTGGCGTTAAAAATTGGTGATTAGAAAAGAGTTTTCTGCCCAACATCTTCATCTTCGACAATCTTTTCATCAAAAACTTCTATTTCATCTGCTGGCATTTCAACAGGCGGCTCGTATTCAATAGCGTCTAAAGTATTGATTTGTTTAATTTTCTCTGAACTAAGCTGGTTCCCTATAGCCTTAATACCTTTTATTGAAATAAACTGTTCTAATTCAATTACTTGATTTGGTTTTTGAGTTTTATTTCTGATTTTATTAAAAACAACCTCAATTACTGGCTTCCAATCTGTTGAAATTAACTCTAAAAATGAATCTTTATGCTCTGTAATAAATTTTTCATGCTTATTTTCATTTTCCACAAGAAAACGCTTAACAAAGAATCGTTGTTTTTTGCCATCAAAATACACTACTGAAAGTGGCTTTTTAGGCATCCATTTTTCTAAAACAATCATGTCATCATTGAAATGAGCAGACATATCAGGGTCTATTATCTTTAAACTACCATTTTGAAGTACAACTAATATCTTGTCTTCACCCCTAAACTCCCCAAGCAAATCACCTCTACCATCGACATTAAGTCTTTGTACAGTATCATCAAACCATATTTTTCTTGGCTTAAGCGTAGAAATACCTTTTTCTTTAAGTTCAATTCTCTTAACATTATGTTTAGTGATTTGATTACCTCTTGTCATTCTACCTTTAATTATGTAATTTGAAAAATCAACATCCCATTTTAACTTCTTTAATTTCGGGTTTTTCCTAAGGATAATTGCAACCTTTTCTGCTTCACCATTTGGGTTTGCAGAAAAGTACTTAACTACACCATCTTTTTTTGATCTAATTAGGCTATAAGGCTTATCTCTAGTTATACCATGCACAGGAAAACGTTTTAGATAACAATAACCTTTATCACCATCTCTATATATCATGTTATAAATCGTCCTCTTGTCTTTCTTCTTAAACACCGCTACATGAATTATATTCTTACCAATAAATGTTTTTGTATCAACTTTTGTTATAATCATCTTTCCATTTTCAGTAAAAACTATAATATGATCAATATCACTACAATCACATACATATTCATCCTTTCTCATAGAAGTTCCAACAAAACCTTCGACCCTATTAACATATAGCTTAGTATTTCTTATTACCACCTTTTTAGCATCAACATCATCAAATATTCTAATTTCTGTTTTTCTTTCTCTATTTTTCGAATAGTCTTTTTTTAATCTTTGAAAATAAGCTATTGAATAGTTTATAATATCATCTAAATGACTCTTAACTTTTTTAATTTGAGCTTCTAGATTTAGTATTTTCTCATTAGCTTTATCTATATCAAATTTTGAAATTCTTTTTATTTTAATTTCTGTCAGTCTTATTAAGTCATCATCTACAACTTCTCTTTTTAAATTTTTAATATAAGGCTTCAAGCCTTGATCAATAGCAGATAAAATCCCCTCCCAGGTGGTTTCTTCTTCAATATCTCTATATATTTTGTTTTCTATAAAAATTCGTTCTAAAGAAGCATTATGCCACTGATCTTCAAGCTCTCCTAGTTTAATTTTAAGTTCTTTTTTAAGTAATTCAACAGTTTTGTCAGTGGATGTCTTTAAAATATCAGAAACTCCAAGAAAAACAGGTTTATTATCTTGAATGATACAAGTAAGTGGAGATATAGACATTTCACAGTTAGTAAATGCATAAAGAGCATCAATTGTCTTATCAGGAGATATTCCATTTGGAATATATACTAGTATTTCAACTTTAGATGCTGTATTATCATCTATTTTCTTAATCTTAATCTTACCTTTATCATTTGCTTTTAATATCGAATCAATTAATGAGGTTGTACTTGTTCCAAAAGGGATTTCACTAATAAGAAGTGTTGTTTTATCCATTACAGAAATCTTAGCTCTAATTCTAACTTTTCCTCCTCTTTTTCCGTCGTTATAGTTAGTAAAATCAGCTATACCTCCAGTTATAAAATCTGGCAATAAAGCAAACCTATTTTGTTTTAGACAACTAATAGAAGCTTCAACTAATTCTATAAAGTTATGGGACAAAATCTTTGTAGAAAGACCAACTGCAATTCCCTCAGCTCCTTGCACTAAAAGTAGTGGAAATTTTACAGGCAAATTAATAGGCTCTTTTCTCCTTCCATCATAAGACGCTTGCCAATTAGTAACTTTAGGATTAAAGACAATGTCCAATGCAAATTTTGATAATCTTGCTTCTATATATCTTGATGCAGCTGCTCTATCTCCAGTTAATATATTCCCCCAATTACCTTGAGTATCAATTAAAAGATCCTTTTGCCCAATTTGCACCATAGCATCCGCAATGCTAGCATCTCCATGTGGATGGTACTGCATAGTATGCCCGACAATATTAGCAACTTTATTATACCTTCCATCATCTAAATCCTTCATTGACTGCATTATTCTCCTTTGTACAGGCTTGAAACCGTCCTCAATTGAAGGAACAGCTCTCTCAAGGATTACGTATGAAGCATAGTCCAAGAACCAGTCTTTATACATACCCGTAACCCTAGTAATTACATTTTCTTGACTATAATCTAACTCTAATTCATCCATTTTCAATACGAATCAACTATATCCATCTCAACTTTTAAATTATCAATGATAAAAGACTGTCTGTCTGGAGTATTTTTACCCATATAGAATCGCAATAATTCATCAATAGACATATCATTATCAAGCATTACGGGATCTAATTTTATATTATCTCCTATAAAGAATTTAAATTCATCAGGCGATATCTCACCTAATCCTTTAAATCTAGTTATCTCATGGTTAGTTTTTAACTTATCTATTGCTTTTCTTTTTTCATCTTCAGAATAGCAATAGATTGTTTCTTTATTATTTCTTACCCTAAACAAAGGAGTTTGTAATATATACAAATGTCCCGTTTTGATTAAATCAGGAAAGAATTGTAAGAAAAATGTTATAAGCAATAGTCTTATGTGCATTCCATCAACATCAGCATCTGTAGCAATAACAATATTATTATACCTTAATTCTTCAATTGAATCTTCAATATTTAGTGCCGCCTGCAACAAATTAAATTCTTCATTTTCATAAACAATTTTTTTTGACATTCCATAAGAATTTAAAGGCTTACCTCTTAAGCTAAAAACTGCCTGAGTATTTACATCTCTAGATTTTGTTATACTACCTGAAGCAGAATCTCCCTCCGTTATAAATAATGTTGTGTTTAATCTTTTATCGTTTTTTAAATCCCCTAGATGGACACGACAGTCACGAAGTTTTTTGTTGTGTAAATTCGCCTTTTTTGCTCGATCTCGTGCTATCTTTCTTATTCCAGAAAGCTCTTTTCTTTCTTTTTCTGCTTGTAATATTTTTCTATGAATCTGTTCTGCAATTTCTGTGTTCTTATGAAGATAATTATCAAGTTCTTTTTTTAAAAAATCGTTAATATATACCCTTACTGAAGGAAGCCCTCCTCCCATTTCGGAAGATCCTAATTTAGTTTTTGTTTGACTCTCAAAGATAGGCTCCATTACTTTAATGGAAATAGCTGAAACAACTGATTTTCTAATATCTGAAGATTCATAATTCTTTCCAAAAAACTCTCTTATTGTCTTAACAAGGGCTTCCCTAAATGCACTTAAATGACTTCCACCTTGAGTAGTGTTTTGTCCGTTAACAAAAGCATGATACTCTTCAGTGTATTGTGATTTACTATGTGTTATAGCCACTTCAATATCATTTCCTTTTAAATGTATTATTGGATAAAGCAATTCTGAATCATTAGTTATTTCTGTCAAAAGATCTTTTAACCCATTTTCGCTATAATATTTTTCTCCATTAAAAATTATAGTTAATCCTGGATTTAAATAAACATAGTTTTTAAGCATCTTTGAAATGTATTCATTTCTATAGTTAAAATTTTTAAAAATTGATTCGTCAGGTATAAAAGAAACTTTTGTCCCTCTTCTTCTGCTAGAAGGTTCAGCATCCTGATGATTTCCTAATTCTCCTTGATTAAATTCTGCAGTAGCAGATTTTCCATCTCTATTAGACTCTACTTTAAAATAATCAGAAAGAGCATTTACAGCTTTTGTTCCTACGCCATTTAATCCAACAGCTTTTTTGAATGCACGTGTATCATATTTTCCTCCAGTATTCATTTTTGAAACAACATCTATAAGTTTACCTAATGGAATACCCCTGCCATAATCCCTTACAATAACTTTAGATAACTGAACAGAAACCTCTATTGTCTTCCCTGCACCCATTACAAACTCATCTATAGAGTTGTCAAGAACTTCCTTTAGTAAAATATAGATGCCATCATCTGGAGAAGAACCATCGCCTAATTTTCCAATATACATTCCTGGACGCATTCTTATATGCTCCTTCCAGTCAAGAGATCTTATATTTTCTTCAGTATATTGATTTTTTACAGCCATCTGATAAATATTTGCTAATATAAGATATCAGTTGAAGAAAATTAATCAAGAAATTACAAAGTAATTAACAAATTATTTACAAGGTTAGTTTTTAGCTATTCCATGAAATATTACTCAACTAAAGAATTGAATGATTTTTTATCATACGTTAAACAGGAAATGCATTACATCGCCATCATTAACGACATAATCTTTTCCCTCTACACGCATCTTTCCTGCTTCCTTAGCTTTAAGTTCTGAGCCATAGCTAATATAGTCTGAATATGAAATTACCTCAGTCTTAATAAATCCTTTTTCAAAATCAGAATGAATGACTCCAGCTGCTTGTGAGGCTTTTGATCCAATTGGAATTGTCCATGCCCTGACTTCTTTTATTCCTGCAGTAAAATATGTATGTAAACTTAGCAAGCTATATGTAGATTTTATTAATTTATTTGAACCTGGCTCATCTAGCCCTAAATCATTTAAAAATATTTTTCTTTCTTCATGTTCACTTAATTCATTTATTTCTGATTCTATTCCCGCTGCAAGAATAATTATTTCAGCAAATTTATCTTTAATAGATTTTTTGACTTCTTCTACATAATTATTACCAGTTAATATAGACTCCTCTTCAATATTACAAACATAAAGAACAGGCTTATCTGTAAGCAATTGTAAAGGCTTTATGTATTTAATATAAACGTCCTTACTAAAATCTATTGATCTAATATTTTTTGAGTTTTCTAGATCTTGCACAACACTATTCAAAACCGCCTCTTCCTTTTGTGATTCTTTATTTCCAGTTTTGGCAACTCTAGCAACTTTTTCTAATTTTTTTGTAACAACCTCTAAATCTTTTAGTTGTAATTCTATGTCAATAATTTCTTTATCCCTTACAGGATCTATTGATCCATCAACATGAACAACATTATCATTATCAAAGCATCTTAGAACATGTATGATAGCATCTGTTTCACGAATATTTGCAAGGAATTTATTTCCTAACCCCTCTCCTTTACTAGCTCCTTTAACTAAGCCTGCAATATCAACTATTTCAACTGTTGCAGGTATGACTTTTTTAGGTTTTACCAGATCATTTAATTTATCTAATCTATTGTCAGGGACATTTATCACTCCTATATTTGGCTCAATTGTGCAAAAAGGAAAATTTGCACTTTGAGCTTTTGAATTTGATAAACAATTAAACAGTGTTGATTTGCCTACATTTGGTAATCCTACAATACCTGATTTCATTGGAAATTTTTGAGCTGTAAATTTATTGCTTTTTTTTGTTAAAATCCTCTCTAGTCATTATTAGTGGTAATCCAATCAAAATTAGAGTAAATAAATTTATCAGAATAATATTGTGGATTGCTCCATAATAGAATGAAATAGCACTATCAATAAAAAACCAAGATAATAATCCATACCATATTGCCTTATACGCCCATGGCTCTTTGTTTTTAAATGAGTTCTCTGATATCATTATTACTAAAACATGAAATCCCACAACCATTCCTCCAATAATTCCAAAAAGCCAATTTTTTAGTTTTAAAATACTAGGATCAAAGTCATTTGTGAATAAAAAAACTTCTTTTGTATAATTATTGTAAGCATCAAAAATGAAGGAATCACTCCAAAAAGCTACAATAAGACCTAATAAAACTGATAAAATATTTACATTGGTCAACCATTTTTGCCAAAAATTGAATCTATTATGCACGTTCACTTCAAATTAATTTTAATAAATTTAGAAATTCTAATCCTTTTATTTATGAAACGAATATTATATTTTATTGCAATTGCCCTAATTTTCAGCTGTTCTAATGAGTCTTTGGATGAAAGCTTAATAAATAACAATCCTTTTAATATTACTGGTAAAATTATTGCCCCTAACGGAATAGATCCAATATCCGAGGGTAAAATCTCTGTTATTTCCAACAACGCTATAGTCCAAGAAATTTTTTCTGACACTAGTGGAAATTTCTCATTTTTCCTTGATTATGGAAATTATGACCTAGTTATTAGTAAAGGCCTCTTTAAAACTGAATCATCAATTTTATTATCTGATAACCCAGATTCATTTAATTATGACCTAGGAGATGTCTCATTTGATCAATTTCCTAATATTGGAGTTGTCACAGGATATTATGATAATATTGAAAGCATATTATATGATATAGGGCTTGTAGATCCAATCGATGGAACACCTTTGTTTGACATCATTGATGGAGTAAATTTTAATAGAAATAGTGATGAAATTTCTAATCATAATCATGGTAATGAAAGAATTATACAAAATACATCAAAAAACACTGGTTTAGAACCTAATGTTGATTTTAACTTCTCAGATTTATTGAATAATGTTTCGCTATTGAATGAATATGATATCTTGTTTTTAAATTGTGGGCTAAATACAGATGCTGACACAGAAGACAGTGCATCATTATACAATTTTGTTAACAATGGAGGTATTTTATATGCAACAGATTGGACATATCCTATTTTAGAGAAATTTAGTACACTTTCTGGAAATGAATTTCTTACTTTTCAGCAACCCTACAAAAGCGGCCAATCTTTAAGTACTGAAGCAACTATTCTCAGTAGTGAATTAAACGATTGGCTGAGCATAAACTTTGATCTTACAATAGACAATACTGTAATTATAGATGAATTCTTAAATTCATGGCAAGTTGTTGCTGACTATAATATTAGTTCAGTAATTGCATGGCTTGACGGTTATGTTGAATACAATGATGAAAATGGAGAACTTGTAGGAGATAATAAAGAATTAGCTTTTACTTTTCTTTTAGGTGATGGAGGTGTTTTTTATTCGTCGTTTCACACAGAAAACGATGAAGATGGGTTTACTTGCGTTGATAGAGTTATGGAATATATGGTTTTTGAATTGTCAACCTTGACCCAATAGTGGTGACTTAGATATGCATAAATTTTTGTTTCTCTAATAGTTCTAATTCATTTTCTTTATTATCTTCATCTGGAACACAACAATCAACAGGACAAACAGCAGCACATTGTGGCTCTTCATGAAAACCTTTACACTCCGTACATTTACTAGGCACTATGTAATAAATCTCATCACTAATTGCTATTTGACCCTCATCAGCATTTATTGAAGCACCATTTAAAAGAATTATATCACCCTGAAGGTCTGTTCCATCTGAATATTTCCAACTATCAGATGCTTCGTATATAGCCGTATTTGGACATTCTGCTTCACATGCACCGCAATTAATACATTCGTCTGTAATAATTATAGCCATATATATATTATTTAATAAATTAGACTACAAAATTATAATCTAAAACCATCAAAACCAAAACAAAAACAACTGAATTAGAAAAACGCATAATAGCTTTTGCTGAAATTGGAAATTTATTAAATCAATATTTCTTAAATATTGATAACAAATGGGTAGAGGAATTAAGGTTAAGAATAAATGAAGCTTCAGCCAAAAACCCTTGGTTTACTAAAGAAAATGTTGATCTATCATTGAAGTATTGGTCAAAAGAGCTGACAGACAAAAAGCTAAAATCTTGGTTGTCTAGCTATAAGCTCCCAGATGATAAATCAAATACAATAGCAGTTATAATGGCTGGTAATCTTCCATTAGTTGGATTTCACGATTTATTGTGTGTACTAATAACTGGACAGAAATTAGCTGTTAAATTCTCAAAGAATGATGATGTCTTAATGAAATTTATGATAAAATATTTAATCTTTAAGAATGTAAAATTTAAAGATCATATAATTATAAAGGATTCAATAATTAAAGATTTTGACAAAGTAATTGCAACAGGATCAAATAATACTTCAAGGTATTTTGATTATTATTTTAGAAACAAGCCTTCAATTATAAGAAAGAATAGGTTTTCAGTAGCAATTTTATCAGGGAAAGAGAGTAAAGTTGAATTAGAAAAATTAAGCAATGATATTTTTATCTTTTTTGGCTTAGGATGTAGAAATATTTCTAAAATATATATTCCTATTAACTATAATTTTGATGTATTCTTTAAATCAATGTATAGCTGGAAAAACATCATTTATAACCACAAATATGCTAGCAATTATAATTATAATAAGACCATAAATCTAATTGACAAAAATTCTATTTTAGAAAACGGATTTCTTATCTTAAAAGAATCCAGAGAAAATCATTCGCCTATCTCTGTATTGTTATATGAGTATTATAAAAATATTCGAGATTTGAGAAAAAAAATAGAATTAATTGAGAAGGATTTACAATGCATTGTTTCAAATAATTTTTGTAAGAATGAAGTTAATTTTGGAGAAACTCAAAACCCAAAATTATCTGATTATGCAGACAATATTGATACAATAGAATTTTTGTTAACAAAATAGTTAAAAAAAATTGTGTGTCACATAAATAAGATCTAACATATATTAACGAAATTTGCTGCTTAATTCTGATCATTCAATGAAAAAACATAATTTTTGCGCAGGCCCTTCTATTTTACCAAAAGAAGTCATAATTCAAGCTGCTGAATCTGTTTTAGATATTAATGAAAGTGGCTTATCACTTTTGGAGATTTCTCATAGAAGCAAGGCTTTTATAGATATCATGGAAGAAGCCAGAAGTCTAGTTTTAGAATTGACCAAGCTTAATGGGAAAGATTATAGTGTCTTATTCTTACAAGGAGGCGGAAGTACGCAATTTTCAATGGTACCTTATAATATTCTATCAAAAAAAGCTGCTTATCTTGATACTGGCTCATGGAGTAGTAAGGCAATCAAAGAAGCTAAATTGTTTGGTGAAATAAATGAGGTCGCATCTTCTAAAGATTCTAATTATAATTATATTCCAAAAAATTACAAAATACCTGATGATTGTGATTATTTTCATTGTACATCAAATAATACAATATATGGCACGCAAATAAAGAAATTTCAATCATCAAAAATTCCTAAAGTTTGTGATATGAGTAGTGATATATTTTCAAGACAGTTAGACTTTTCAAAATTTGATCTAATATATGCAGGTGCACAAAAAAATCTAGGTCCAGCAGGAGCTACAATTGTAATTGTAAAGAATAGTGTTTTAGGAAAATCTTCAAGAAATATTCCATCAATGATGGACTATCAAACGCATATAAATAAGAGTAGCTTATATAACACTCCTCCTGTTTTCTCCGTCTATGTTTCATTGTTAAACATGAGGTGGTTAAAGAGTAATGGCGGTATTAAGAGATTAGAAGAAATCAATACTAAAAAAGCTGCTATATTATATTCAGAAATTGATATTAATCCTCTTTTTAAGGGACATGCTAAGGAAGAAGATAGATCAATAATGAATGCAACATTCAATTTAATTAATGATGATTTTAAAGAAACTTTTGATTCCATGCTTAAAGATGCAGGTATTGTTGGAATTAATGGTCATAGAAATATTGGCGGTTATAGAGCTTCAATGTATAATGCAATGCCTATTGATAGTGTAAAGACACTTGTTGAGGTGATGAGTGAATTAGAAAATAAAGTATAAATATGAGAATTCTAGCAAATGATGGTATCTCTATTAGTGGTATAGAAAAACTAGAATCAAACGGATTTAAAGTTTTAACAAAATCTATTGCTCAAGATGATTTGATATCCTATATAAATAATAGTAAAATTGATGCTTTACTTGTTAGAAGTACAACAAAAGTGAGAAAAAATCTAATAGACAAATGTCCGTCAATTAAGCTGATTGGAAGAGGTGGTGTTGGAATGGATAATATAGATGTAGAATATGCTGTAAATAAAGGCATAAATGTAATAAACACTCCAGCTGCATCATCAAAATCAGTGGCCGAACTTGTTTTTGCTCATTTATTTGGATGTGTAAGGCATTTGCATTCTTCTAATAGAAGTATGCCTCTTGAAGGAGATTGCAAGTTTGAAGAGTTAAAAAAGTCATACTCTAAAGGAGCTGAGCTCAGAGGAAAAACACTAGGAATAGTTGGGTTTGGAAGAATAGGTAAAGAAGTTGCAAAAATTGCAATTGGAATAGGAATGAATATATCCGTTTATGATTTAAACTTAAATGAAACTTTACTAAAGCTATCATTCTTCGACGAATCTACTAAGTCTTTTCAAATTAAGATGGACAATTTCAAAGATTTATTGGCTCAATCTGATTTTATTACTTTTCATGTGCCTGCTCAAAAAAAGTACTTAATTTCCGAAGATGAATTTAAAATTATGAAACAAGGAGTTGGAATAATTAATACGGCAAGAGGTGGTATAATTGATGAAGAAGCTCTTGAAAAATATCTAAATACTGGAAAGGTTTCTTTTGCTGCATTAGATACATTTGAAAATGAGCCAAATCCTGATATAAAAATACTAATGAATGAAAGAATTTCATTAACACCACATATAGGTGCAGCTACAACTGAAGCTCAAGAAAGAATTGGGTTAGAACTTGCAGATCAAATAATTAATTTATTAGGATAAATGTTTGAAAGACTAAAAATAAAATGGAAAATTTCATCTAATCTTCAGTTAACGAAGATTTTTATAGTTTTTTCAATTACTGGATCCTTTGCTGCTGCAATATCTTCCCCTGTTGCTGAAAATTTAGGTATAAATTCCCAAAATCTTGATTGGTATATATATTGGCCTGTAAGAATTGTAATTATTACATTAATCTATCAGGTTGCATTATTAGTAGTTGCAGCTATCTTTTTTGAACTAAAATTCTTTTGGGAATTTGAAAAAAAGTTTTTGAGAAGGATAGGCTTTAAAAATCTTAAGTAATCTTTTTTAACATCTCTTTATATCTTTCCATAAATTTGGTAACCTTAGGAGTAATTATAAAGGAACAATAAGAAGTGTTTTTATTCATGTTATAATAATTTTTATGATAATCTTCAGCTTCATGGAAGATGTCTAATTTTTTTACTTCAGTAAACACTTTGTTTTTGAATTTAATTGATTTTTGAAAATCATCAATATAATCTAATACAATTTGTTTTTCTTGATCATTAATATAAAAAATAGCAGACCTGTACTGTGTGCCAATATCATTTTCTTGACGATTTAGTGTAGTTGAATCATGCGTGTTAAAGAAAATATCAACCAAGGCATAGTAATCAATTATTTCTGAATCATATTCTATCTTGATTGTTTCTGTATGACCTGTATTTCCTGTACATATTTCTTCATATGTTGGTTTTGATGTGTTACCCCCACAATATCCTGGGGCAACACTAATTACTCCATTTACCCTAAGATATATTGCTTCAGTACACCAAAAGCAACCGCCAGCAAAATATGCAAATTTGAAGGTATTATTCATAATTTAAATTATAGATTTATGTAAGTATTCAATTATGATTATTAAATTGGTGCTTTATATTAATGTAATATTAATAAATTATGATTAAAGGGAGTAATATACATAAGTACTTTAATAATCTTCATGTTTTAAAAGGTGTAAATATTAATATTAAGCAAGGTGAATTTGTTTCCATTGTTGGTGATTCTGGTGCTGGAAAAACAACTTTACTACAAATATTAGGAACTCTTGACTCACCTTCCAATAATCTAAAGTCTGAATTGTATGTTAATGATGTTAATATTAGTAAATTAAATGAAAAAGCATTAGCTAATTTTAGAAATGAAACTATTGGTTTTATTTTTCAATTTCATCAGTTGCTGCCTGAATTTACTGCATTTGAAAATATTTGTATTCCTGGCTATATTAAAAGAACTAATACTTCAGAATTAGAACAAAGAGCAATTAAGTTAATGGATTATCTAAATTTAGGGAATAAAATTAATAATAAACCTAATGAGCTTTCCGGAGGAGAGAAACAACGAGTTGCTGTTGCTAGATCTCTAATTAATAATCCTAAACTAATTTTAGCAGATGAACCTTCAGGAAATCTAGATAGTAAATCTGCAGATAGTTTATATAATCTTTTTTTTGATATCAGAGAAAAATTTAATCATACATTCATTATTGTAACCCATAATATTGAATTAGCAAAGAAATCAGATCGAACTCTTGAAATCACAGATGGAATAATAAAATAAACTTGAATAATAAATTATTACATTAGTACAAATACAAATTCATATTATGAAGAAATATATATTATTATTTTTAGTTCTATTTGCCTGTTCAGTATATGCTCAAAAAATATCAATACCAGCTGACACAATAGTTGAATCCTTTCATGAAACAACCATAAATAATAAGCAAATTCATTATAAAGCAGAAGTTGGAACCCAGCCTGTCTGGAATCAAAGTGGTGAACCAATTGCAACTTTGTTTTATACTTATTATAAAAGAATTGAAAAAAAGAATGAAAAAATTAATAGAGCATTAAGGCCTATAATTATCTCATTCAATGGTGGTCCTGGATCAGGTTCGTTATGGATGCATACTGGTTATACTGGACCTAGAGTATTAAAGATTGACGATGAAGGTTTTCCAGTACAACCGTATGGAATGAAAGACAATCCCAATTCTATTTTGGATGTTGCTGATATTGTTTATGTATGTCCAGTAAATACAGGATATTCAAGAATGATTCCAAACTCAAAAGGAGAAATGCCAGATAAAAAATTATTCTTTGGAATAAATGCAGATGTTAAATATTTAGCTACTTGGATAAATACATTTATTACAAGAAAAAATATATGGGAGTCTCCAAAGTATATTATTGGAGAAAGCTATGGGGGGACAAGAGTTATGGGGCTTGCTCATGAATTACAAAATAGTCATTGGATGTACCTAAATGGGGTTATTATGGTATCGCCTGCAGACTATAAAGTTTATGACACAGGTGGAGCTGTATCATCTGCAATAAACCTGCCATACTATACAGCTACTGCTTGGTATCACAAAGTTTTAAATAAACAGTTACAAGAAAGAGATTTATTAGATATTCTGCCTGAATCTGAAGATTTTACTATAAATGAACTGTTACCTGCTATAGCAAAAGGTGGATTTATTACTGATGAAGAGAAAGATAGAATTGCAAACAAAATGTCTTATTATTCAGGAATAAGCACTAAAGATATAATTAGGCACAATTTAGATGTTCCTACAAATTTTTTCTGGAAAGAGCTAATTAGAGATGAATCTGGATATACCATAGGAAGATTAGATTCAAGGTATTTAGGTTTAGATAAGATGGAAGCTGGATCAAGTCCTGATACGAGTGCTGAAATGAATGCTTGGAATCATTCTTTCACTCCTGCTATTAACTATTATTTGAGAAATGAACTAAATTTTAGCACAGACATTAAATATAATGTATTTGGACCTGTGCATCCTTGGGACAGAGAAAATGATAATACTAGAGATAACTTGAGAGAGGCAATGGCACAAAATCCATACTTAAAAGTCTTAATTCAGTCAGGGTATTATGATGGCGCAACTACATATTTCCAAGCTAAATATACAATGTGGCAAGTTGATCCAAGCGGAAAGATGAAAGATCGATTTACTTTTAAAGGATACAGAAGTGGGCATATGATGTACCTAAGATCAGAAGATTTAAAATCCTCTAACCAAGATTTAAGAAATTTCATTAAGAACTCACTAACTGAAGGTAAAGCTGCTAAACACTAGTAGATGAAAAAAATTCTTTTAGTTTCTCTTGTTTTTATTATTACTAATAGCTGTAATAATAGAAACTATATTAAGTTTATTAAAACTAATTTTTCTGAGGAGTCATCTGAACCAAATTTACACACATCTGATTCTGGAGAAATATACTTAAGCTATATATCTTCAAATTTAAATAGCAATGAAAGCAAGCTTTTTTATAGTTTGTTTGATTTTTATAATTATTCATGGGGAGAATCTAATCTTATTGTGAAATCATCAAAAATGTTTGTTAACTGGGCTGATTTTCCAAAAATTACTGCGAATGAATTAAATGGAATCAGTGCACATTATTTAGAAATGAGCAGTGAAGAGAAATTCTCGTATGATATTAAAGTTGTTAATTCTAAAAATAAAGGAAATACCTGGAGTATTCCATTAAAACTTCATAGCGATAATACTAAAACTGAACATGGATTTGTTTCAACAATTACCCATAATAATCATTTTCTATCTACATACTTAGATGGCAGACAAAATGAATTATCAAAAAACGATAACTCTATAAAACCGCAAATGACTCTTAGGGGGACAAGCTATAATATTGATGGGAAGATATTAGAAGATCAATTAATTGACAATAGAGTTTGTGACTGCTGTCAAACTGATTTAGCAATTACAAAAAATGGGAGATCTATTGTTGTATACAGGGATAGATCTAGAAATGAAGTAAGAGATATTTATTACTCATATAAAGACGAAAATACTTGGAGCAATCCACTTAGTATTTTTAATGATAACTGGGTGATATCTGGATGCCCTGTTAATGGCCCCGCAATTTCAACATTTAACAATACTTCTGCTGTTGTTTGGTACACCTTTTCTAATAATAACAATCAATTAAAAGTTGTATTTTCTAATGATATCTCTAGTGGATTTGATACACCTATAATAGTTAATGCTAATGATCCGATTGGAAGAGTTGATATTGAGCTATTAGATCAAAATACAGCCCTTATAAGTTATATAGATATTATAGATGGAAGTGCTTATATAAAGCTTCAAATGATTACTAGTGATAGAAATCAGAATAAATTATTGATAATTGATGAATCTTCTGAAAATAGATCTTCTGGTTTTCCTGTAATTACATTGGATAAAGAAAAAAATAAAACAATTATCGCTTGGACCGAAAATAAAGAAAAATTTAAAATAAAAACTGCACTAGTGGATAATTTGTTTTTTTATAAATAATAGATCTATAAAATAGAAATGGTTTTCTTATTTTTGTCAAAATTTATTTCATTTAATTACATAACATTATAAATGAATTCACTTATCAAATCCGCTACTATAATTGATAAAAAAAGTGAATTTCATAATTCTAAAGTTGATATACTAATCGAAAACAATATTATAACTAATATTGATAAGAAATTATCCAATCCAAAAAACTATCCAGAGATATCATTAAACAACTTGCATGTATCAAAGGGTTGGTTTGATTGTAGTGTTTGCTTTGGCGAGCCTGGATATGAAGAAAGAGAAACAATTTTAAATGGAATTAAAGTAGCTGCAAAATCTGGTTTTACAGCCGTTGGATTACAACCAAACACCTACCCTATTATTGAAAAAAATACCGAAATAGAGTACTTAAACTCTTTAACTAAGAACTCAGTTGTAAATGTCTTTCCAATTGGAGCTTTGACTAAGAATTTTGCAGGAAATGAATTAACTGAAATTCTTGATATGAAAAATTCTGGAGCAATTGCTTTTAACGACTATAAAAGACCTGTATCCAATCCAAACGTTCTTAAATTAGCATTAGAGTATACATCAACATCTAAGACTCTTGTTTTCTCTTTTCCTCAAAATGATAAAATTGCACAAGATGGAGTAATGAATGAAGGCTTAATTAGTACATCACTAGGATTAGATGGAATACCATCAATGGCTGAGGAAATTAATGTTGCTAGAGATTTGTCAATCTTAGAATATACTGAAGGCTATCTACATATACCTACAATCTCATCTGCTAAGTCAGTTGAATTAATTAGAAAAGCTAAGGCTAGAAAATTAAATATATCATGTAGTGTAGCAATACATAATTTGTTCTTTTTAGACGAAAAGATCCAAAATTTTGACACTAACTTTAAAGTTAAGCCACCTCTTAGAACATCAGACGATGTTAATGCACTAATTGCTGGTTTAAAGGATGGAACAATAGATATGATTACCTCTGATCACAACCCATTAAATATTGAGCTTAAAAATCTTGAATTTGATAATGCAGATTATGGAACTATTGGTTTAGAATCTGCTTTTGGGGCATTGAATATGTTATTTCCAATAAAAACTACGATCAACCTTCTTACCAGAGGAAAAAAGATGTTCGGTATAGATGATGATGATTCCATTAAAATCGGAGAAACTGCTAATTTAACTCTTTTCAATCCTCTTTCAGAATATATATTTAGTGAAGAAAACATCTTATCAAAATCAAAAAATTCAATCTTTATAGGCTCTAAACTAAAAGGAAAAGTGTTCGGGGTTATAAATAATGGCTTTATAGAATTAAGTTGATGAGTGATAAATTTGTTTTTGAGTTTAATTTTAGAGATTCAAATAATAGTGATGAATTATCTCCTCTAGTTATAATGCTTCATGGTTATGGCAGTAACGAGGATGATTTATTTTCTTTTGCAAATTATATACCTGGAAATTATAAAATAATTTCATTAAGAGCTCCTTATTCTCTTCCCTATGGAGGCTATTCATGGTATGATATTAATTCTGATGATCTTGAAGCTATGAATATAAAAATAGGTATAGAACAAGCAAAATCCTCTATTTCTAAAATAAAAGATTTTGTAAAAAATCAATTAACACAAAAATATTCATTTGATATAGAAAAAATCTGTTTAATGGGTTTTAGTCAAGGAACTGCACTAAGCTATGCTTTGTCATTAAATAACCCCGCTTTATTTAAAAATGTTATAGCATTAAGCGGTATGATAAGCATGCAATTAATTGATAAAAATGATAAGGATTATTCAAATCTTAATTACTTCTGCTCACATGGAGTACAGGATCAAGTAATTCCGGTTAATTATTCAAGAGAATCTATTGAGTGGCTAAAATCAAAGAATATTACTCATGTTTACAAAGAATATGATATGGCTCACAGTGTAAGTCAAGAAAACTTCTTTGATTTTTTAGAATGGATGAAATTTAATGTTAAATAGTGATCTCTAAACCATCATAGGCTAAAAATACATTCTCAGGCAAAATCTTCTGGACTTCATCATGAAACCCAAGCATGTGACTAATATGAGTTAAATATGCTTTTTTAGGTTTTATTACTTTAATAAATTCTAATGCTTGATCTAAATTAAAATGAGAATAGTGTTCTTCTATTCTCAATGCATTAATCACTAAAACATCAAGATCATCTAATTTCTTAATTTCCTTTTTTTCAATAGTTTTTACATCCGTTAAGTATGCAAAATTTTCAAATCTATAACCATAAACTTGTAAATCTTTATGGAATGCATTTATAGGGATAATTTTCTTGTCATTAATGCTAAAATTAGAGTAAATTACATTTTCAATCACTTTAGGTGAACCAGGATAACTGTAATTCTCATCAAAAATATAGTAAAACCTCTTTTTGAGTTCATTTAAGACTCTTTTATGTGCATATATTGGTATTTTGCCTTGGTTAAAGAAAAATGGCCTTATATCATCTAATCCTGCAACATGATCACTATGTTCATGAGTATAAATAATTGCATCTATATTACTGCAATTTGAATTTAACATTTGTGTTCTAAAATCTGGACCACAATCAATAACAAAATTATTTCTATCCCAATTTACTAACACTGATGATCTTAACCGTCTATCCTTTGGGTTTTCACTTTTACATACAGGGTGATCGCTTCCAATTATAGGGATTCCCTGTGAAGTTCCAGTCCCTAAAAATGTAATTTTCATTATAAATGAATTATAATCAAAAATAAGCTATTTTTTTTCTTTTAAACGATAGTAATTTAATAACTTTGCTTAGGCAAAAACAACATTTAATGGATGATATAATTCATAATGGTGATCCAGAGTTTGATTCAATCCCTACAATCAAGCAAAAAGCATTAAAAATTAATCTTAACGAAAACATCTATGGCACCTTTGCTGAAATTGGTGCTGGTCAAGAGACTGTCAGACAATTCTTTAGGGTTGGCGGAGCATCTGGCACAATTGCAAAATCTTTATCTGCCTATGGTAAAGATTTTAGTGATGCTATCTATGGAATTGAAGATGATAGTAGGTATGTTAGTCAAAATCGTCTTAAAAAAATGCTTGTTCAAGAAACTGATTTAATAGAAGAAAGAATAGGTGGAAAAGACCCTAATAAAATGTTTTTTTGCTATGCAAATACCGTTGCCACTATAGACTTTGCTAGAAAGTTTAAAGGTCACGGCTGGGTAGGTGTAAGATTTCAAATTGATTCAAATCAAGATTATAACGAAATTATTTTACATGTTAGGTTTAAAGAAAATATTGCACGTCAACAACAAGAAACTTTAGGAGTTTTAGGAACTAATTTAATTTATAGTGCATTCTACAAATATCATACTCCAAAAAAAATTATCAAATACCTGTACGATAATCTAGAAAAAGATCAATTAGAAATAGATACTATAAATTTTTCTGGCCCTGTTTTTAAGAATGTAGATAATAGGCTTATGAGCCTTGAATTAGTTAAAAATGGTCTAACTGAAGCTGTAATGTTTGGCCCTGATGGAAACAATCTGCTTCCAGCAGCTATACTTTACAAAAAGAACATTTTAGCCTTAAGAGGTAGATTTAGACCTGTAACTAAGGTTAATGAAGACATGTATTTGCAATCCTTAAAATTATTTAAGAAAGAAAAAAAAGTAGAAAAAGACAATACAATAGTCATATTTGAAATTACACTTGCAGATTTAGAAAATAAAGGAGAGATTGATGAGAAAGATTTTATAGATAGAGCTAAACTCTTAGGTTCCTTGGGTGAGACTGTCTTAATTTCAAATTATAAAGAATATTATAGGTTAGTAGAATATTTTTCAATGTATACTAATAAAAAAATTGGCCTTTGCATGGGTGTTAACAATCTGATTGAAGTTTTTGATCCAAAATATTATATAAAACTTAGTGGAGGTATTTTAGAAGCCTTTGGAAAGCTGTTTTTTAAGAAACTCAAGGTATACCTTTACCCTGTACTTTCTGAAGATGGAGAAATAATTACAAGCGAAAACCTTAAGGTTCATCCTAGAATAAAAGAGCTTTATAAGTTCTCTAAATTTAATGGAAGAGTTGTTGATGTAAAGGAATATGACCCTGAATCCTTAAAAATATATTCAGACGAGGTAATAGAAGATATTAGAACTAACAGCAATGGATGGGAAAAATTGCTTCCCAAATCTGTAGCATCAATGATTAAAAAACAAAAATTATTTGGATATAAGGGTAATTAATCTAAAATCTGACTAGTATGATCTTTAGTTTTTACTTTATCTATAATATTCGTAATAACTCCTTTTTCATCAATAATAAAAGTAGTTCTTAATATTCCCATGTACTCCCTACCCATAAACTTTTTTAAGCTCCATACTCCATAAGAATTAATTATTTTCTTTTCAACATCACAAAGTAATTTATAAGGAAAATTGAATTTTTTTTTGAAATTACTTTGCTTATTTTTATCATCTGCACTAACCCCTAGCACATCATAACCAGATGAAATAAATTTTTGATAATTATCACTGAGATTACATGCTTGAGCAGTACATCCTGGTGTATTTGCTTTTGGATAGAAAAATATAACCAATTTTTTTCCTTTGTAATCTGTTAATTTAATTATATCTCCATTATTATCTATACATTCAAAATCCGGTGCATCATCCCCAATTTTTAATAATTCCATATTTATTATATTTATAATTCTTATATCTGACAAATATACTATAATGAATAAAAAAGAGAAAGTAAATTTTATTATTAATACGCTTGAATCATTATACGCTAAAGTTCCTATTCCATTAAATCATAATGACTCCTATACTCTATTAATAGCAGTATTATTATCAGCTCAGTGTACTGATAAAAGAGTCAATAAAATAACTCCACATCTATTTAAAAGAGCCAATAATCCTTATGACATGATTAAATTATCAATTAATGAAATTGAGGATATAATTAGACCATGTGGTTTATCGCCAATGAAAAGCAAAGGAATTCATGGTTTGTCAAAAATATTAATAGAAAAGCATAATGGAAAAGTCCCTAATAATTTTAATGATCTTGAGAATCTTCCATCTATAGGACATAAAACTGCAAGTGTTGTAATGTCTCAAGCTTTTGGAGTCCCTGCTTTTCCCGTTGACACACATATACACAGGATGATGTATCGCTGGGGTTTATCAAATGGAAAAAATGTTACTGTTACTGAAAAGGATGCTAAAAGACTATTCCCTAAGAATTTATGGAATAAACTGCATCTTCAAATAATTTATTACGCAAGAGAATATTCTCCTTCCAGAGGATGGAATATTAAAAAAGATATTATTACAAAAAAAATTGGCAGAAAATCCTTGCTAGAATAAATTTGTTAGATTAATTCATTATAAATTCAAAATTGTGAGAATTTAACTTCAAGATATTCAATGATTTTGAATAATTAATTAGAAAATTAACAGTTTCTTTTTTTGGATTTAGTTCAGATTTTTTTTGACCTACAAAGTAGTTTTCTTCCATACATTATTTTTATATAGAATAGAACGAAAAAAAAAGTTAATTATTATATGAAGATCTTTTCCTTGTTTATTAGTCTGTTAATACTAGATTCTTCTTTTCAATTATATTGCGAAGATTAATTAAAGCATATCTCATTCTTCCCAATGAAGTATTAATACTAACTCCTGTTTTTTCTGATATTTCTTTGAAACTCATATCGTTATAAAACCTATATTTTAATACATTTTTTTGATCATACGGAAGTTCTTCTATAAGTTTTTTAACATCATTAATTATTTGAGATTTAATTAATGACTTTTCAGCATTTAATGAAGAATCACTTAATACTGAGAATATATCAAAATCATAGGAGCTTTCAAACTTGGGCATTCTATTGTTTTTTCTGAAGTGATCAATAACAAGATTATGAGCTATTCTCATTACCCATGACACAAACTTACCTTGTTCATTATAATTTCCGATTTTTAATGTTCTTATAACTTTTATAAAAGTATCCTGAAATACATCCTCAGTAAGATCTCTATCTAATACTTTTGAATATATAAAGCTATATATTCTTTGTTTATGCCTTTTAATTAAAATTTCAATTGATTGTTCATTGCCGTCAATGTAACTTTGGACTAACTCAGAATCTGAAATAATTGGACTTCTCATAACATTACTTTTTAAAAATTAATCTGTTAATAGATGAATTTTGGTTATTCTCTATTTTTTTAAAGTAATGTTATTCTATACGTGAATTGTTATTGTATTTAAATCAAATATATAATTATTAATATAATTAATCAAAATTTTATTTTTTTAAACATTATTAATTTCATTTCCTACTTTAATATTATATTTGATATTTCCTCATATATATGGTTATGAAAACAGAAGAAAACTTGGTTTCTGATAAAATTTATGTTAAAGGTGCAAAGGTTCATAACCTAAAAAATATTGATGTCGAAATCCCAAGGAAAAAACTCGTAGTTATAACAGGATTATCTGGTAGTGGAAAATCATCATTAGCATTTGACACATTATATGCAGAAGGTCAAAGAAGATATGTTGAAAGCTTATCTAGTTATGCTAGGCAATTTTTAGATAGGATTAGCAGGCCAAAGGTTGATTTTATAAAAGGTCTCTCACCCGCAATAGCAATACAACAAAAAGTTAATAATAACAATCCTAGATCTACTGTTGGGACTTCTACAGAGATATACGACTATTTGAAGTTATTGTTCACACGAGTAGGCAGGACATATTCTCCAGCAACAAATAAAGAAGTAAAAAGGAATACAGTAACTGATGTGGTCGATTATATAAAAACATTTAATTCAGGCGAAAGAATTCTTGTTTTATCTGAAATACGCTTCACCTCTAAAGAAGATTTACTAAAAAATCTAGATTCTCTAATAAAACAAGGATATAATAGGGTTAAAATCAATAATAAGGTTTTAAAGATAAGCGAAGCCAAAAATGCAAGAAAAGTTCAAATAAAAAATGCCTTTTTAGTTATTGACAGGATTATAATTTCTAACAACAATTCCTTCTATAATAGAATATCGGATTCTATAGAGACAGCTGTCTATGAGGGTCGTGGGAGATGTATTATTGAATCAATAGAGGGGTCTAGTTATAAGGAATTTAACACTAAGTTTGAGAGAGATGGACTCAAATTTCTTGAACCAAATATAAATTTATTTAGCTATAATAATCCATTTGGTGCATGTCCAAAATGTGAAGGATATGGAGATATTATTGGAATTGATAAAGATATAGTCTTTCAAAACAAAGAACTTTCAATATACGAAGAGGCAATATTTCCATGGAGAGGAAAAAAATTAAGACGATACAAAAATCTATTAATAAGAAATGCAGATAAATTTAATTTTCCTATTCACAAGCCATACTATAAATTAACTACATCACAAAAAGAAGTGCTTTGGGAGGGAAATGAATATTTTATTGGGTTAAATCAATTTTTTTTAAAACTAGAGCAAAAACTATATAAGATCCAAAATAGAGTAATGCTTTCAAGATATAGAGGAAAAACAAAATGTCATATCTGTAATGGAAATAGACTTAGACCGGAGGCAAATTATGTCAAAATAAACAAGAAATCTATTTCAGATCTTATTAATATCCCAATATCAGAACTATTAGTATTTTTTAATACCATAAAATTTACAAAAAATGAAAAATTTATTGCAAGTAGAATATTAAAAGAAATTCAAACCAGATTGGTTTTTCTAAATGATTTAGGTTTAGGATATTTAACCCTTAATCGAAAGTCAAAATCTCTTTCTGGCGGAGAAAGTCAAAGAATTAATTTAGCGACATCTCTTGGAAGTAATTTAGTTGGATCATTATATATATTAGACGAACCAAGTATTGGCCTTCATCCAAACGATACAAAGAGGTTAGTTGATATTTTAAAAAAACTCAGAGATTTAGGCAATACAGTTATTGTTGTCGAGCATGATGAAGAAATAATAAAAGAAGCAGATTATATAATTGATATAGGGCCAATGGCTGGTTCAAACGGCGGAGAAATTGTTGCAGAGGGTAGTTTTAAAGATTTTATAAAGCAAAATTCATTAACTGCAAATTATATTGATAGAAAAATAAAAATTGAATTACCACAGAAAAGAAGAAGATCAAATAAAAAGATTAGCATTATTGGAGCTAGGGAAAATAATTTAAAAAATATTAATGTTGACTTTCCTTTGAATGTTATCTCGGTAATTACAGGTGTATCTGGAAGTGGCAAAAGCACATTAGTTAATAATATACTTTATCCTGCCATATCTAATTTACTTGGAGATTATACTACAAAAGCTGGAGAGTTTAATAGGATTACTGGGGATCTAAATTCTATTGAATTTGTTGAATTAGTTACTCAAAATCCTATAGGGAGATCTTCGAGATCCAATCCTGTAACATATATTAAGGCATATGATGATATTAGAAAATTATATGCATCACAAAAATATAGTGCAATAAGAGGATTTAAGCCAAAGCATTTTTCTTTTAATATTGATGGAGGCAGGTGTGAAGATTGTAAAGGTGAAGGTCAAGTTATTATAGAAATGCAATTTATGGCTGATGTTCATATAAAATGTGATGCCTGTAATGGAAAAAGATTTATGAAAGATGTTTTAGAAGTAAAATTCAAGGGGAAAAATATTGATAATATTCTAAACCTAACTGTTGATGAGGCAATTGATTTTTTTGGTTTAAATGGTGAAATAAAAATTAAAAATAAACTTCAAACTCTTAAGGATGTAGGACTTGGGTATGTAAAATTAGGACAAAGCTCTTCTACCCTATCTGGTGGTGAAGCTCAAAGAATAAAATTAGCTTCATTTTTAGGTTTAAAAAATAATAAAAAAAATGGTCTATTTATTTTTGACGAACCTACTACTGGTCTTCATTATGATGATATAAATAAATTATTAAGGTCCATAAATTCTCTAATTGAAAAAGGAAACACTGTAATAATCATTGAACATAATATAGAGCTAATTAAATGTGCTGACCATTTAATCGACCTAGGCCCAAAAGGTGGAAATAATGGTGGAGAAATGGTTGCTATGGGCAAACCTGAAGAAATAATTCTAGAAAAAAAATCAATTACAGCAAAATATCTAAAAAAAGTCTTATTATAATCACTTTGGCATGAGATTTGCAACTATATAAATAGTTAGTTTAATTTATTGAGATAGTTAGTTGAATAAAGCCTTGTAAGTTTATCTTTCCTTTAATACTCACAAGGCTTTAACTATTTAGTCAGTTTCTCTCAAAATCAAATCACTTAATTTTTTTGCTAAATTCTTTCTATGATATTGATCTATATTTATTGGTTTAATTTTTAATTTTTTTATCTTATATAGCTGATAGCTATCCTCTATATATTTTAATAATTTTTCATATTCATCATACAAAAAATATTTTCCAGATTTAGTTTTATTAATAATCTGTTTAATTTCTGAATCCTTAGGCCCAATAGCTATAATAGGTCTACTAGAATTAATATATTCAAAAATTTTAGCAGGAATTACAAAACTTGATTCATCATTATCTGCTTCAATTAATAATAAAATCTGAGATTTTAACAAATTTGGAATTGTGTCATTATATTCAATATAATTGTGATATACCGCATTTTTTTCTAGACAATTATTCTTTATATCTTCTTTAATATTACTGCTAACCTCTCCTATAAAGTTAATTACTAAATCATTTTTTAAATTTTTACCCTTTAATGCTATTTTTCTTAATGCTTTCCAAAGAATTTTTGGATTCCTTTCAGTTAATAATGAACCTATATGTGTTATAGAAAATTTATTATCTAATGTCGTTTCTTTTTTTATAAAATCAAATCCATTAGTAATTAATGAAACTGGTGTTCTAGTTATTTTACTATACTCATTTAATAGCTTATTAGAAGTAACTATAATTCTATCACATGAATTAAGAACTTTTTTCTCTAATTTTAAATGTTTGTTTTTTGAGTATAAGTTTAGTTTTAATTTATTATGATAATTGATTCCAGTCCAAGGATCTCTAAAATCAGCAAACCATGTTATATTTAATTTTGATTTAAGATATAATCCTATCAAATGCAAACTATGAGGAGGTCCTGTAGTTATAATAATATCTACATCTTTTTCTAATATATATTTTGATAAGAAATTAACAGATGGTTTTACCCAAAAAATTCTAGAATCTGGAATTAACAAATTACCTCTTAGGTATATTAAAAACTTCTCAAATAATGATTGATCCTTATTCTTTGGTATTCCTCCCTTTCTTATTCTATCAACTCTCTTATTATTTAAAAAACTAAATGGTTCAAAAATAGGTTTCTTGATCACCTCAATTTCTGGATTAATATCATTTAATAAACTATTATCTAAAAATGGATATTTAGGATTAGATGGAGTATATATTACTGGCTTAATGTTGTTTTCTAAAAGGTAATTAGAGAGTTTTAACCATCTCTGCACACCAGGACCACCAGAAGGAGGCCAGTAATATGTAATTATAAGAGCTTTAGTTTTCAATTTCTAATTCTTTAATAAAAAATTTATATAACATTCCTATAATGATAATAAATAATAATAAAGAAGCTGATAATGATATCATACTTCCCTTTTTTACTACATCGGGATCAAAAACAAATTCTATTATATGACTTCCAGATTTCACATTCATTCCTCTTAAAATATAATTAACGTTGAAATGTTGAGTCTTTTCCCCATCTATGTATGAATGCCACCCATTAGGATAAAAAACTTCGGAAAAGACAATAAAACCATCATCTTTAGTATTATATTCATATGTAATTTTATTTGGGTTGAATTCTAATAATTTCACATAAGAATCATCGTTTATAAATTTCTTTGATTCAATTTCAGTTGAAATTGCATTAGTTTTATTATTTAGTGAGTCTAAAGCTACAATCTCCTCGTCTTTTGAATCAACATTTATAATAGAGTCAATAAACCATGCAGCTCCATTTGCAGACTCATTTACATACAATTGTGAGGAACCCTCTTCATTATTAAATATAACATATTTAGTATTTAACATATTTAAAGTATTCATATGGGTGTTTTTTATATAAAACTCTAAAATCTCATTATAGCTACTAAGTTTTGCTGCATGATAACCCATTACTGAATTATGATAATATGATGCTACAGTAGAGTTAGTTGTTAAGTCTAATACACGGAAATATGATTTATCCTTTAAAATTTCTGAATTTACTTGATCGATACTATAAGGGTTATCAACTAAATCAGCATCAACAAAATTAGTATTATTGACATATTGTCTATTAAATGGAACTAAATCAACCAGTACTAAAACGACTAAAACAATAATTAATACTTCACTTTTAATTTTTTTCTTGAGATACACAAAAAGGGCTGTAAAGGCTAACAAAACAAATAGTAACACCCTAAATAATTCATTTGAATAAATATCCATTCTATCTTGCTTAATGGCCTCTAGAATTGAAGGATTTATGTTTACATCATTAATACCGCTAAAAGTCAGACTTCCTTTAAATAAAAACAATGCAAGAAATATCAAAGAAAAAATTACTAAAGCCCTGATTAAATATGTAATATTCTTATCATTTGATTTATTAGCTGTTATCTCTGATAATCCAAGAATTGCAACAAAAGGGATACATAGTTCTAAAATAACTTGAATAGAAGAAACTGCCCTAAACTTATCATATAATGGAAAATAATCAATGAATAAATCCGTAAGAAAAATTAAATTTTTTCCATAAGACAGAAGCAATGATATTACTATTGCTGATATTGCCCAATTCCTGTATTTTCCTTTAATTATAAAGAGGGAAAAGACAAATAAAAAGAAAACAACAGAACCTATATATGCAGGTGCTTCAACAAATGGTTGATCCCCCCAATAGGTAGGTGTATTTTCTACAATTTGTTTGGATTCTAATGCAGAATAACCATTCTTGCGTAAAAAACTATAAAAATTTGATTCTAAACCTACATCTTCAACACTGCCTCCACCCATAATTCTTGGAATAAATAAATTTAGACTTTCAAAAATTCCATAACTCCATTGCGTAATATAAGCCTTATCTAACCCAGCACTTACTTCCTTGAATGTGCCATCCGGATTTATAGTTAATTCTGATGAATTTCCTCTAGTGCTCTCACTTATATATTCGCCAGTAGCCATCAAATTTGTTGCATTTAATGAAAGTGCAATAAATAAGGCTGAAAATAATATCCCTAATGATTTAAAATAATGTTTGGTTTGATCTTTTTTCCAACAATCAATCATAGTATAAAATCCAATTAGCAGTACTATAAACATCAAATAATAGGTCATTTGAAAGTGATTAGCACAAAACTGCAATCCAAGGGCTAATGTTGATAATAAAAACCCTTTTGAATATTTTCCGTTAAAAACCATTAAAACACCCGCAAGAACTAACGGCATATATGCAATAGCATGTGCCTTAGCATTGTGTCCAGCACCAATAATTATTATTAAATAAGTAGAAAACCCAAAGGAAAGAGCACCTAAAACAGCTAATCTGTATTCTACCTTTAGGCTAAGCATTAGTATATAAAACCCTAAAAAATATAAAAACAAATAATCTGCAGGTCTAGGTAAAAACCTTAATAATAAATCTAGTTTCTTTATATAATTATGAGGATATTTTGCGCCAAGCTGATAGGTGGGCATCCCTGAAAAAGCTCCGTTGGTCCAATACGTTTCAGAATCTGTTTTCTCTCTAAAATAACTCTGTTGTTTAGCCATT
>ERZ651768.498-NODE-498-length-29738-cov-4.049189_pt1 | contig 29738 bp, 22 predicted proteins | sample MGYA00514754_ERZ651768 | MGnify/ENA metagenome assembly ERZ651768
GGACTGGCGTGACTTTGGTTGGCGGCGAACTCCGGAACCCGTCAGTTACCCTGCCTCGTGCCATGTCCTACTCAGTGATCGCCACGACCTTGCTCGCCCTGCTAGTAACCTCCGGGGTGCTTTGGGCGCTTCCGCCAATCGCCGCGTTCGACTCCCAACGAATCATGGCCGACGCTGCGACACACGTGTTCGGTGTTTTCGGTGGCCGGGTAGTTACGTTGGCAGTTATCGTTTCCTGCCTGGCCGCGGTCAATGGCTTACTCTTCTCGGGCGCCCGCGTTACCTACGCCATGGCTCGCGATGGCCTCTTCGTGGACTGGGCCGCGACGGTCAATGAGCAAAAGGTACCAGGCAATGCGCTGTTATGTCAGGGCATCTGGGCCAGTTTTCTGACCTTGACGGGCCGTTATGAACAACTTTTCACCTACGTCGTAGTGGCCGTGTGGCTTTTCTACATGCTCGGCGCGTTCGCTGTGATTATCCTTCGGTATCGTTATCAAAATGACTCTCGACCTCACGAAGTCACTGGCTACCCATATATTCCGATAATTTTCGGCACTGTCGCCTGGGCGTTAGTTTTGCAAACTCTGTGGAGCCATCCATGGGACGCAATTATCGGGGCCGGGCTCGTTCTAACTGGTGTACCCGCGTTTTGGTACTGGAGCAGACGCACAAACGGGGACGTGTAGTCTCTTGCGGCAAAATCGGCTATTGTTTGCGACGGCTACGAGGAGAATTTCGCGGTCGGGTTGGCCGGCAGCAGCACAACTTGCCGCAAGGATTCATAACCCTGGTGTCGAGCGGACGTAGGTCAACGGTATGTTTGGTGGAACCGCGGCAGCATTCGTGTTCCAGCAAGGCTGAGGTAGTTTGTAACAGCCGGTGGGTCAAGGGAGAGGGAGAACGACATGGGTGCGTTTGTAATCAGTCCGCATATGCGGCTCCAAGAATGGGTCGCTCACGATCAGGGCTACTTCACTGAGGAAGGCCTCAAGTATGAATTCAAGAAACGGCCAAAAGGGAACTTCTCAGTGAAATCCGCCGACCCTTTACCCAAGGATCAGATTCGCGGAGCCTATCAAAGTATCGAATCGGGCATGCGACAGACGACCGACGTGAGCTGTGCGTGCCACTGGACGATCAACATGGCCGCCGCCGCTGGACATGGCAAACTTTGGGGTGAAGCCTATTCGGTCACGCCATCAGGCATTTACGTATCAGAAGAGTCGAGTATCAGACGGCCTGAAGACCTGGCGAATGTGCCGATTTCCGTCGGCTATCAGTCAGGCAGTCACTATTCAACCATGCAGGCTTTGGAACCGTTCTTGCAGCAAGAGGAAATCTCGCTCCATTTTGGCGGCATGCTGTTTCAGCGACTAGAGTTACTCGTCGACCGCGAGGTGCCAGCAGCGGGGTTGTTTGGCGGGCCGCTGTATCTTGCCGAGCAACTCGGCTTTCGAAAGATTCTCGATACAACATTCATGGTTGCAGCGCTTGTTCCGAACAACACCCATGAGGATGATGTTAGAAAGTACTACCGTGCATTGAAGCGTGCGCAGGCAGACATCGACCTCCATCCAGAACGGCACACACACTTCTACAAAAAGTTCTTTCCGCCCCGGTGGCACGACGTAATGGACGTGAGGAGGTTCGGCCCGGGCGAACGGATTGTGTTCTTACCCTACGACCGACGTATTTTCGACAGTACGCAGCGCTGGGTGGCAGACCGTGGCATCTTTGAAACAGGTTTGGAAGATCGCCAGGGTTACGCTTGCTCCGTGGCGGGTGAATTGACGTCTAGTGCAGACGCCTGAAAAAACCCTGAAGTCCGTGTAAAACTCTTACCGGCAATCTGTTGACTGACCATCGTGTCCAACATCGTCGTTATTGACTGAAAGAGTTGGCTATGAGTAATCGCTTCACCCGAGTGTTTCGCGAAATACAGTCAGAAATAAAAGGCCCTGACGGCAAGATGTACTACGGATGGTGGAATGTTGCGGCCGTCTTCCCATGTGTCATTTTTATATTCTCCACTGCGAATATGATGCTCCAGTTGATGTATCCGGCAGTTGAGAGTGCACTGAATCTGACCCGAGCCGAAGTCGTGTCGATTTATTCAGTGAAGTCCGGCACCGCGGCCATTGTGGCATTCGGTGCTGGCTTTCTAATTGATCGTTGGGGCGTCAAAACTATTTTGTACCTCTGTGCAACCATGACCATGCTGGGCTTTGTTTTCTTCCATTTCGTTGATGGGAAATGGATGTGGTGGCTTGCTGGAATCCCGCTCGGGTTCTCCTCAATTCCGCTCCTCTTGGCGACTAAGACTTTGGTTGCCCGCTGGTTTAATCGGCGATTAGGTTTGGCGCTCGGCCTGGCAGCGAGCGCAACGAGCATCTCCGGCATGGTATTCCCTGTGTTTTTTGCTTGGTTGATTCAAACCTACGGCTGGAACAATGGGCTCCCTATCATGAGTCTCGCGATCCTTTTCGTCGTCTTCCCAGTCGTGTACTACGTAGTGAAGGATAACCCCACACAGGAAGAGGTCAGTCGCGAATTTGGTAGTGAAGCTGCCAAACCGCGCACGTTCGTCAAAGGTCGGCTAATTGAAGAAACCCAGGGCGACACTGGGCCCAGCTTTTCGAACATATTGAGGAATCCAGTGTTTTGGCTACTTTGTGTCGTGCAGTTCTTCATTGGATTCGTAGATCAGGGGTTCACTCAAAACGTAACACCATTTCTTGTGAGAGACCTAAATTTCACATTGTATGCGGTGGCTTCCACCGTGAGTTTGTCGTTCGTCTTGGGCTTTTCGTCAAAGATCTTTTTCGGTTGGTTCTTCGACCGGTATTCACTCAAAGGGATTTCCTTCTGCTACGTGATGATCGCGTTCTACATCTCACTCGCCTTCGGAATACAGGGACTGGTCACCCTGATCATCTTCCAGCTAGCACGGGGATTTGCGCATGGGGGCGTTCTGATGGAAGAACCAGTGGTCGCGAAACACACTTTTGGTCCGGGTCATCTGGGAAAAATCCTCGGTACGTTTAGCTCCATAACAGCGCTTGGCTTAATGCTGGGTCCGATCACGGTCGGCTGGTGGTATGGACAGGCTGGTAACACATATCGTCCAGCTTTCTTGACGTTAGTCGGTATCATGCTAGCCTGCGCGGCAGCCATGTTCCTCATTAAGCCAGAGTACCGCCTTCGACAGAAACAGGAACAATCTGAACTGGAACCGGCGGAAAGCTAGTACAGACAAGGATTCATTCGATGGACAGACGGAAGATGCTTAAAGCGTCCGGATTGGCTGCTCTTGGGCTCGGCTTTACTGGCTGTGCCTCTAGAACACCGAGCCTGTTGCAACCGGCAACGAAACCTAGAATCCAACTTGCAAGCCTGAATGCCTCGTGGAACCGTGTGATTCGAACTACGGTCGGACTCCGTCCTTACCGACCTTCCGGCTTTGTAGTCCGAGCCGAAAAACTTGACAATAAGACGCTCGTACACAATTACGGTCACGGGGGTGCCGGCCACTCGTTAGCATGGGGTACCGGCTCATTGGCTGCTGACCTCGTAAGTGAGGCAGCAACACAGGGTGACCGACGAGTCGCAGTGCTGGGATGCGGCACGGTAGGATTGACGGCTGCACGGCAACTGCAGCGACGAGGTTTTGAGGTCACTATTTACACGTTATCCATTCCTCCAAACACTACCTCCAATAAGGCGTGGGCCGGCTTCACACCTGCGTCACGGGCTGTAGCCATCGGTGGCCGCACACCCGCTTGGGACACACAATTCCGGCAGGCTGTGGAAATCTCGTATCAACAACTCCAACTCCTGGTTGGTCCCAACTACGGCATCACATGGATTGATGATTACGCCATGACAGACGAGTTGAGGGAATCGCGTTCAGCAGAAGCCCGCGCAGAGGAGGCTAGACTTCTGCCTGCCCACATGCAAATGGGCACGGAATTGTTAGGGCCAGGTGAACATCCTTTTCCCTCCACCTATGTGAACCGAGGAACACGGATGCGTATCGAGCCATCCATTTATCTTGAGGCACTAGTACGCGATGTAACCCAGTTTGGGGGCCGCATTGTAATTAGGAAATTCGATACACTCCATGACCTTATGTCACTTACGGAACCGATTGTCGTCAATTCGACGGGGTTGGGATCACGAACTCTATTCGGCGATGAAGAATTAACGCCAGTCAAGGGCCAACTCACCTTTCTGGTCCCTCAACCAGAATTGAATTACATACTTTTTGGTTTTCTCCGAAACAGTGAAGGTAGTCTAATGCCCATAACTGTGATGCCTCGTCGAGATGGGATTGCCCTAGGCACCACCGGTGAACGAGGCGTGTGGACCCTCGAGCCGAACGAGGAGTCGCGTCGTCGAACAGTCGAGGCTCACATTGCGCTCTCGAACATCATGCGTTCACCAAGACCTCACACGGTAGTCGCTCGCTCACAACGACTCGGCAAAGTCCCGGCCCTTGAAACCTTCTTCGATTTGGAATCGTAATATTTCAAGAATCTTGACCTAATGGTTCATTCGAGGCCGCTGTCCGAATGAATTTAATCTGAGGCATCCCATGACCTTTACTTTTCAAAACGCACCTGACGCTGCTTTCGTCCCAACGCTACTGATATCGCACGCGCGACGGCTCCTAGCCATATCCCTATTCTGCGCTTTCTCGATCAGCGTGTTTACTCAGGAACAAATGCCACCAACCGCAGCTGATTACGGTCAGTGGGAAACGCTCGGTCGCGGTAGCGTTTTATCGCCTAATGGTCAGTGGTTGGCGTATCCAATCACGCGATCGAACGGAGAGAATGAACTACGGGTTGCGAACACGATAACTGACGTACGCACCGCAACCTCGTTTGGTGAGGACGCGGCCTTTTCGGCCGATTCAAGATGGCTGGGCTATGCGATCGGCCAATCCGACGATGCCCCAGCGAATCTCGATACTTCCGAAAACCCAGGAAGCGCTGGTATGGGACTTCTCGACTTGAACTCGCTTGAAGTCGAGATCATAGAAAGTGTCGCCACCTTCGCCTTTAGCGAAGACCATGCTTACCTGGCAGTCCATCGCACTCCACCTCTGGCTGAGACCGAACAAGCTGGTGGCGATACGGACAGGCCAGCCGAACCGATCGGCTCAGATCTCGTGGTAAGAAGCCTGAATACCAAGACCGATGTACAGTTCGCCAACGTATCAGCATTTGCCTGGCAAGATGCTGGAGTCCTACTCGCAATGACCATAGCAGCTGAAGGACGAACTGGAAACGGGGTACAACTGTTCAATCCAGAAACAGGAGAGTTGCGCACTCTCACATCAGGCAACAGTCTATTTACTGGCTTGTCGTGGCGATCTGAAGAAGATGACCTTGTCGTTTTACGCTCGCACTCCCGAACGGGGTCCGAAGGTGACACACACAACATCCTTACCTGGCGCGATCTCGCAGCCACTCAAACCCGTGCTCTCACCTATGACTCGACTGCCGACACCAATTTCCCGAAAAACTTTCGCATTGTTGACGAGAGACAACCCAGTTGGTCAGATGATGGCACTGCGGTTTTCTTCGGAATAAGGCAATGGGAAACATCCCCTGACACCAACGGTGAGTCAACAAAAGACACGGACGGTACTGATGAGGAAAAGCCTGCCGATGTCGACGTCTGGCACAGTCAAGACAGACGAATTATTCCGATGCAGAAAATCCAGTTGCAACGTGATCGGGAACGTAATCTCTTGGCGGTTTGGCATTTGAATGAACCCAGTGTCGTGCAGTTAGGGATAGATCTGATGGAGGAAATCTCCGTATTGGACGGTCACACCTTCGCGGTGGCGCAAGATACTACCCCCTATGCGTTCGAAACGATGTTTGGTCGTCGCTGGATGGACATTTATGTAATCGACGTGAAGACCGGCACTCGCACCAAGGCTGTCGAGAAAATCAGGCATTTCCATGGCGGCAGCACGACTGGCCGTTATCTTCTGTACTTCAAAGACGATCACTTTTGGACGTATGAATTGGCGACCGCCAAGCACACGAACATCACAGATGAAAGTACTGCCTCGTTTGCCGACGCCGAATTCGACTACCCCACCGAAGAACGCCCCCCGTACGGCGTTGCGGGTTGGACAACAGCCGACGAGTCGGTTCTTCTCTACGATCGATATGACATCTGGCGCGTAGCACCAGACGGGTCGTCGTACGAGCGCTTGACCGACGGGGCGGAGGAAGCTATTCGGTATAGATATATTGCTCTGGAAGATACAACGGCAGGCATTAATGCAACGGACCCCTTCTACCTCAGTGTATACGGTCAATGGACCAAGAAGAGTGGGTACGCGCGGATTAATATCGAAGAAGGAATCAGGCTTGAACGCCTCCTCTGGCTTGATAGTCAAGTTGACCAAATCATAAAAGCTGAGGATGCATCACAGTATGCGTACGTGGTTCAGCGTTTCAATGATTCACCAGACTATTTCGTGGGTGGCCCTGACCTAACAGACGCGAAGCAGATTAGTAACACTAATCCCTTTCAGAAAAACTACGCTTGGGGATATTCAGAACTTGTGGACTATCGGCACCCGACTGGTCAGCGTCTCCAAGGTGCGCTGTTCTATCCGCCCAACTACGATCCGAGTAAACAGTATCCGATGCTCGTGTATGTTTACGAACTGCGCTCACAAATGGTCCATCGATATGTATCACCATCGGAACGGCGACCATACAACACCAGCGTCTTTACCAGTCAAGACTACCTCGTGTTGCAACCCGATATTGTTTATTGGGATCGAGATCCGGGAGTCTCGGCTACCGAGTGTGTCGAAGCTGCGGTGGCAGCAGTGCTGCAGATGGGCATTGCGGACCCGAAACGAATTGGACTTGTGGGACATTCTTGGGGTGGGTACGAAACCGCGTTTATTCCAACTCAGACCAACACATTCGCAGCAGCCGTGGCAGGAGCCCCCCTTACCAATTTTTTCAGTATGTTTGGCACCATTCACTGGAACCAAGGGATGCCTGAGTCGTCACATTTTGAAACGGGTCAAGCGCGAATGGACGTGCCTTATTGGCAAGACATGGACGCCTATGTTCGAAACTCGCCCGTGCTGTTCATCGAGGATCTCAACACGCCAATGTTAGTGGCTTTCGGCAACAAGGATGGCACAGTCGACTGGCATCAGGGTGTCGAGCTGTACAACTACGCTCGGAGGGCCGGTAAGGACTTAGTGATGCTGGTGTACGACGACGAAAATCATAGCCTTCGAAAGAAGCCCAACCAGATTGACTATCATCACCGGGTGCTGGATTGGTTTGGTCACTTTCTTAAAGGTGAGAATGCACCAAATTGGATCACTGACGGCGTGAGCGTACTAGCTCGCGAACAACAGTTGCAATAGCAGCGATAAACTGTCCGCTAGGGTTTTAGGCCTTTTACTGACGGCGCCCCTCTAAATACCGGCGTCCATTTTCCATGAGATTCGTGAAGCTTACCTCATCGCCAGTCTGCACAATGGCGCGAAGACGCTCGACAGCGTTCAGTAAAGCGGTCAACGACTCAGTGCCGTACTCATTGAGCGACTGAATCTCAAAATAGAGCTTGGGACTGTCGTGTACGACTCGATTTGAAACTCTCAACTGTTCATCAAACGTCGTACTGGATAAATCGACAAGTTTAGGTGCCGCTTCTCCACTCATAGCCAACGCTTCAAGAAACGCGATGTTAAGGGCATGAGACAACCCGATAACCCATGCGATGAGTCGGTCATGGCTGTCGAGATCCATATGGGCCTGCACGATCATCGTTGAGGAAAACAACTCCTCCGCAGATCTGGTTGCCTCGGGTACGCCAACATCAACAAAAATGACATGTCGACCAGACAGTAGTTCCGTATCAGGACCAAACATTGGGTGCAGCGAAGTTACCCGTGCTCCAGCTTGGACGAGCGCACGAAGACCTGGTTGAACAGGTCCCTTTAAGGAACCGATGTCAAAGATCACACCAGGAAACGAACGTTCGGCTAATTCCAGAAGAATGTCGTTGGCGGCACCCAAAGGCGCTGCCACGACAATGTAGTCATGCGAGAGTTCAGCCTCACGCCAATCGGAATAATGATGACAGCCTTCCACGCCACCAGTGGGATCAGCCACCTCAACTTCAAACGCCTGAGTCAGTAAGAAGCGAACGAACCACTGACCCATTCGCCCTCTTCCACCTATCACCAATACACGTCGTCCACCACCTTCGCCATGGGCAGCAACATGGTCCTTTTCTTGAATGGTCAACGACGATCGAACAAGCGCCTGCATGATCTGCTCGGCCAATTCAGGTGAGAAGCGACATTCATCAGCAATGGCCCGTGCCCGATCGATGACTTCCTTCTCCTGCTCATAGTCGCGTGTGGGAAGTCCAGCTTCCCGTTTGGCGGACCCGATCGCTTTTGCCAACCGTTGTCGCTCGGCAACTAATTCTAGAATTCGCCGGTCCACATCGGCGAATTCCCGTCGTAACTCATCCAACATTATTGATATCCGTCATCAAACTTTGCGTGACACAGCGAGACCATCTCGGTGTCGCTATTTGCAATACGTACATAACAACGTGAATCGCCAGGGACACCAGATAAATTTATTGCACTTGGTATAATTATCGTCTGATGAGACTCAAGTCGCTGCAACTAGATCGACGCAACTATCATCTGCCCAGCATACTCATGGTAGCACTGCTCGTACTGATCCCGAAGTTCCTCCATGGACAGTCCAACAACGTTGTTTTGGACGGCGTGGCACTTGTCCGAATCAGTGAAACTGGCTCGAATCGTATCGTCGAAACCCTGGAGGAGGAGATGGAAGAGGTCACATCCGTCGTACAAAAAATTGGCGACCGCTATCTTTGGACGACACGTGGTAACACCGAGCTTCGACGATACGACCATGGAACGTTTATTACGTATGTCGCCGAAGATGGGTCTGGATATATTCGTGTGTTTGACCAGGACATGCGGACGATGTTTGACGGACTAAACGAGTTGGATGGCGTTTTCGATTATTTAGAACATTTCCCGCTTGGACTTACAACAGTGACGTACTACGGTAGACTGCGGAAGGCTCCATGAACCTTATCAGTTGAAGAGCCACTTCAAAATCAGCTAATCTGGAACAACAAGAGTCAAAGTGAGGCATAGACCGCGATCGTTTTCGGAGACATAGCGATGACATACCAGAAAATTCTTGTGATAATTACCTTATTTGTAACTTTTGCCGTGCTGCCGGCGGAGAGTCAGGACCAGCAGTCAATCCAGGGTGGAATTTATTCAGCTGCACAAGCCAACCAAGGAAGCAAGCTCTTTGCGAGCGTGTGCACAGAGTGTCATCAGGAGGACGAATTTTCGAGCGCTGGCTATCTGGACAGTTGGACAGGCGCGCCAGTCGCCGAATTCTTGGATCTTATCCAAATGACAATGCCGGAAGACAATCCCGGGAGTCTGCGCAGTGCTGAATATGCAGCCATCCTCGCCTACTTCTTTGAACTGAACGGTATTCCCATGGGTGACACTGAGATGGACTCTGACATTTCCGCCCTTGAGAATATTGTCATCGAAGGGCCGTATGTCGAAGGTGGCCGCTAAACAAGTTGCACAAAACTCGTCACACGTTTAGCACAACTTTACCAACAGTACGTCGACCTTCTAAGGCACGATGTGCCTCGGCTGCATCAGCTAACGGAAATCGGTTGCCAATTCGGACTTCTAGCTTTTTCGACGAGACCAACTCCAGCACCGCGTGAGCCCTAAGCTCAAGTTCGGCACGATCCCGAATGTAGTGAACCAATGAGGGACGCGTCACAAACAAAGAGCCGAGAGGATTGAGTTGGCCCAAGTCAAATGGTGACACCGGCCCGCTCGACTGCCCGAACAGTGCCAACAGACCTCGCGGCCGCAGGGACCGTAGGCTGCCGTCGAAAGTACTCTGCCCTACCGAGTCGTACACGACGTCAACACCTCGACCACTGGTAAGTTTCTGCACTTCGTCAGTGAAGTCAGTCGTAGTGTAATTGACGACCTTGTCAGCGCCGGCTTCTTGAGCCAACGCTGCCTTTTCTTCGGTTGAGCAGGTTCCAAATACGGTCGCACCTGCCTGCTTTAACATTTGAATAAGCAACAAGCCGACGCCACCAGCTGCAGCGTGGACTAAAGCCGTGTCACCAGAACGAGTCGTACGGGTTCCGTGAACCAGATAGTGTGCGGTCATGCCTTGTAGCATGACAGCCGCCGCTTGCTCTTCAGATACACCGTCTGGGATCTTAATGATCTGGCTTTCCGGAATTAACACGGCATCGGCATAGCCGCCGGGGACCATAGCCCAACAAACTCGATCTCCAACCTGCAGGCCACTCACATTAGGCCCTACGACGTCAACAACACCAGCACCCTCACGCCCCGGAACGAATGGCAAAGGAGCCGGATACAAACCCGTCCGAAAATAAACGTCAATAAAATTGACGCCAGCAGCCATCACGCGAACCCGGACCTGCCCACTTGCTGGTGGGCCCGGATCATACTCCTCCAGTTTCAACACTGCAGCACTACCAGTTTCTCGTACCAAGATCGCTTGTGACATGCGCCTCCCACTTGCAAAAAGCAGGACTTCCTGCTGAACAGTTTCAGGATACTTTTTCGACCACCGAACTGAAAAATTCTCGAGTTCGCTGAGCGACCAAGATTTCCTCGCCGTCATTCATACATCGGGTCTGGATTGCTTGACCAGTCATGGCAATCCGCGGGTCACCGTTCTTGAGCCCCTCACGAACCTCTACAGCGGACAATGGCACGGCGTTTTCGTCCCAAGTTAAATTCACCCGTGGTTTACCACGGTCATCTTGTGGGACATCGGCCATAAGACCTGGTATTCCCTGGAGCTCGTTAGCAATGTACTCCGCCTTGCGTCGCCACTCGGTGTACACTCGATCGTGATCTAATCCAACGTAACGGTCGAGCGCCACAAGAAAACCCATAATTTCTTCCTTCCCAACTTTCATACCGCGTCCCAAGTTCGCATTCGGTGCCGCGTGTAATGTCGCCGCTTCAATCAGATCTCGCCGCCCAGCCAGGATTCCAGTCGACTGTGGCCCCTGAATACCTTTCCCTCCACTAATGACAACCAAGTCCGCACCGGCATCCAGCCAACGAGTCAAGGTGTTTGTTGGTGGCAATTCGGATGCGGCATCCACAATTACCGGCACACCCGCACGACGTCCGAACTCCAGTAATTCATGAACCTTTATAGCCTTGGAGTCATCTTCGGTTTGATAGTCAAGGCGAGCAAGGCCAGAAATCATCGCCGTATTCGAGTTAATCGCATTGGCAAACTGTTCCCGCGTCTCAACGTTAATCATCGTCATGCCTGCGGCACGATATGCCCGATCGTAACCGAACCTTCCCGATGTCTGAGTCAAACACTCACGTTTAGACCACGTGGGGTGTGGTAAGGCGTCAATCTTGGCTTGGTCGTTACCTGTCAAACAGGCCGCTGCTCCAAGAATCATGGCTGAAAAGGAACCGCCAGTAACTAACGCAGCCTCAGCACCGATAACCTCAGCCAGACGCGCACCAGCTGCTCGGGTCAGTTCGTGCATATCAACGAAATGTTTGTTAGCCTCAATCATCGCTTGCATTACCTCGGATGGCATGCGGGATCCACCCAGATAGGTGATGTGATCCATCGCAGGCAGGTGAGGTTTAAGACCAAGCATCCGAGTGTAAATGTTATCGTCAAGGGCCTGTTTGACTACGACAGCAGCTTCAGCACCACTCGTGCCACCTGACATAGTCGCACCCCGGGTTGCGCAACCACTCGCTAGGGCCCCGAAGAGGCCCAGGCCAAAAAATTGACGGCGATTCAACTGATTTCCGATGTTCGATACCTGTTTTCCAGATTCACGCATGGGAAACTCTCCAAGGAATTATTGATGACAAAACGTTGGCTTTCTGACTCAGGCACCTTACCACGCGTGACGAAACAACGGCGATTATTTCAACAGTTACATCTGTGGTTGAACCAATCCACCTGTAGTTATTCGACAAGGCATGACAAGATGTACCCATTCACTCAAGGAGTTTGACATGAACACTGGTTTTATTTGGATGTTTGCAGGTGCCACGGTTTTAATTTCCGTGACTACACTGTCTGGCACTCAAGACCGCATCCGAACACGAGACCTCGGTGTCGAACCTGGTGTATTCCAGCCAGGTCCACTGAACGCTATCTCTGACGTAGCAGGCGTACGTGTTGGGCACACGACTATCATTCAAGGAAACAACATTCGGACAGGAGTCACCGCCATCGTTCCACACGAAGGAAACCTCTTTCAGGATAAAGTCGCTGGCGCGGTCTATGTCGGTAACGCGTTCGGCAAGTTAGCTGGTTCAACTCAAGTTGATGAACTAGGCACTATCGAAACTCCGATCATTCTGACAAATACACTAAGTGTTGGCACTGCAGTTGAAGCAACGGTTGCCTACATGTTACGCCTTGATGGGAACGAGGAGGTGCGATCGGTCAACGCTGTTGTCGGTGAAACTAACGACGGGGGTTTAAATGACATTCGTGGACAACATGTAAAACCGCATCATATCTGGGAAGCCATCGACACCGCCTCCGGTGGAACTATCAGCGAAGGCTCGGTGGGCGCTGGCACGGGCACACGCGCATTCGGATGGAAAGGGGGTATCGGCACTTCATCTCGACAACTCCCCGACCGATTTGGTGGCTATACAGTGGGTGTGCTCGTACAAAGTAACTACGGCGGTGTCCTTACAATTGACGGTGTTCCAATTGGAAAAGAACTCCAGCGCTATTCATACGCACCCCCTGTGGCTGGTCAGAGCAACGACAGCGGTTCTGCCCCTTTCGACAACCTAGGTGATGGCTCCTGCATGCTCGTCGTAGCTACTGATGCACCGGTTGATGCGAGAGATCTTAAGAGAATCGCCACACGGGCAGTGTTTGGCCTAGCCCGGACTGGTTCCTCTTACAGCAATGGCAGTGGAGATTTCGCAATTGCATTTTCGACTTCACAGGAGATGCGCTCTACATTTGGAGACAGAAATCCGAGAAAGCGATCGATTTTGCAACCAGATGGAGTATCGCCCTTGTTTCAAGCAACGCTCGAAGCAACAGAAGAAGCCGTCTACAATTCGATGCTGCAAGCCACTACTATCACTGGCAACGGACGAACCGCTGAAGCCTTGCCGATCGATCAAGTGCGGCGAATTCTTGAACAATACGGTCGTGGTCAATAGGCCAACAGGTCAAACCTCTAGAGCCTGAAATAGCCGGCCCTGGCGACAAATCAGCCTTGTTTTACTCGCCGCCAAGATAGTTACAGACTAAATCCCTACAAATAGCAACTAAGGAGATACCCAGTAACTAATGTGGACTCGGAGGACGGCACAAGCATAGATGAGCCTAGCCGTATCTGCATACCGTTGAGCTTTTACGATAATGGCCCTATAATCCTAATCCATTGCGGAGGGGCATTTAATAGGGAGGACGTCATGAATCGCCTGAGTTTTATTTGGGGAATTGCACTAGTGAGCCTGACGCTGTCAGCTCTGGGATGTGGTGGGGGATCGAGTAATGGGGACGAGTCGACCCTGTCGGAAACCACTGCAGAAGAAGCTGCTGTAGAAGCTGCGGAAGCTGCTGGCGAAGCTGCTGGCGAAGCTGCTGGCGAAGCTGCTGGCGAAGCTGCGGAAGCTGCTGGCGAAGCTGCGGAAGCTGCTGGCGAAGCTGCGGAGGCTCCAGCGGAATCCGAACGACCTATATTCGTTGCGCCAATTAGAGGAATCGCCGAGGTGGCCTATCTCACACCTGATACAGAAGTCATCGATGGTGAGGTCATTACGAGGATTACAATCCAGAACCGAGCAACAGGTGCGATCGCGGGTTTGAAGGTCGATGAGTTCTGGTATGACAGCGACGGCAATACAGTTGGGGGCGACTCACAGCGACATCGGCAACCGTTGCTGGTTGGCGAAGTCGTGACGATCGAATTGCGGATGCCGCGCAATTCACGTATGAACCGTAACCAAATACAGTTTAGTCATGCGAACGGCGAAATTAAGGCTACAAACGTCGACGAGCTTCCCGATCCTGAAGAAGAAGAAGAAGAAGAGACAGAATCTGAAAGCTAGTATTCGTCGTTTGACAAAGTTACCCGACCATTCGGATCACACGGATTGAGAGGCTGCGTTAAGGACCTCTCAGTCCGTTGTTATCTGCTCCGCTAGACCAGACGCTGGACGAAATATTAGGTCAGTGACTGCTGGAAGCAGCCTGAGGGTTCAGCACTACAAACTTCGATTCTCGGAACACGGGTGAACCTGGAGCCAGTCGAGAAATGGCCTCTGTCCGTAACACATAGAAGCCGTACGGAAACTCGGTGGTGGAAATTTTTGCAACGTGGCCATATCCGCCCCGTGAGCCTTTCAATTCCGTGTGCGAGCGTGTGTCCACAGTGCTAAATACAACTCTCTCCTCACTATCGAGAACTGTGGTCGTAATATCAACCGAGTGCGGTCTTTTTAGTTCGTTGTCGTACACATCAACATAAAGATAAAGTTCATCGCCTCGGAGAAATTCCCGCTGGGTCGTCGGCATCGCCGGAAGCACATCCTCGAACGTTGGATCAAGGTTCGCACTTGGGGTTCGACTTGCCACAGCAGATGTAATGGCAAGGCCACTCATTTGTATTGCATCCTCAGAAAAATCTGGAACATCGAGATAACGGTGCACACTACCGACTGCACCTCCACCACTTTCCCGAGACGCCACTAGAACCTGATACCGACCAGGTTTCAGATCAACTCGTGAAAGGACCTTAAGTCCATAACGTGAAATCACCTCGTGGGTTTCAGGAGGGAGATCCAGGTCCAGAGTTTGACTTTCTCCTCCCCGGATTTTGCCTGCCGAATCTAACACAGTCACTGATAGCTCAACCGTGTCGACGAAATTGCCATCTCGTTCAATAAAGGTCAAACCCGCCGGATCAATTTCAACGATCACCGACAACGAAACATTCTCTCCATCCCCAAGATATGGCAGGGCCGCAACACTTAAACCGAGCCCGCTGACTGGCAGTGGACTGGTCATCACTTCACGCAATTCTTTCGACGTGTTTCGACCAGCCTCTACTAAATTAAACTCTTCCGCTTTCCCACTCGGTGCCAAGTACTCCTTTCTTGAACGCACTGTAACGCCTGGTCGGTTGACAAGGACGTCAATCGTGCGCGACTTGCCATCACGACGTTCATTCGTAGGATAGTACCCAAGTACGTAGTAGGAGCTGTTATCACGAATAATCTCAGCAAAGGCACTGGATAAATCGTTAGAATTGATGAAAGCCATCCCGCCAGTCTCATCCGCAAGAACCCGCAAACTATCCTGGGCAATTCGTAGATCGTCGCGAAGGGAGTCGCTTCTAAGACCTGTTGCAGTGCCTGAAAAGCGATCATCAGGAATTACCCCAAACACCTCAATTTGATCGCTGCCAACCGTCGCCAATCCTCTCGGATCAACTGTGTAAAGCGAAACATTCGTTTGCGTTGCCATGGCAATAGTGCGACGTACTTCAGACTGTACCGTTAACGCTAACGGCTGGTTAACATCGTAAATATCGTAATCGATACCCTGGCTGAAAAAGATGACAGCCTTCCGCCGACCGCGTACGCCACCAAGCCATTGCGAGAGGGTTCGTAATGTTGCATATGTTGACCGGGCGTTGTCGCTCCGTTCAAAACCCAATTCGTCTCTAATGGGTGAAAAATCAGGTCGTTCACTAAGCCGTCGATAGTAAGTATCGCTGCGTGTCAGCACGCTCGATCGCGCAGCACGTCCTGCAAACCTGTCAACTGCTTCCAAGAGCAGGCGCTGGTTGCCAGTGAAACCCTGAGCCGCATCCGTGCGCCCACTGGTGAAAACTACAGAGACCAAATCATTAGCGCCTAGATACTGTTCGATAAATTCGGTAGCAGCCCGCTTAACGTACGGCGTTTGTAAGGGTCTCGTGTGTAAATCATCAAGCGCCAGAACAAAAACACGGCCATCGAAAGGCTTGCGATTGGTGCTAACATCCTCTTCAATTTCACGATCAGAAAACAGTAAGCGCGTAGGGCGTTCGACGGGAATACGAATTCTAGAAAACGCTGTCACCGCTTGGCTTTCACCATCTTCTAAGACCTCAAAATCATCAACCGTGAGATCATCAACGAAGTCTCCATTCTCGTCGGTGACAACCGCATCGACCTCAACATAGTTAACTTCCAGTCGAAACGTAACTGGCGGCTGTTGCGTGCCCGGATCGGGTATGGTTTGCTGAGCTAAGGACGACCCAGCTTCAAATAGAAACGCTGTGCAAAGAATCATCAATATTCTAGATACGGTCAACATGAGCAAACTCCATATACCAAAACCATGACTAACTCTCAAGAATACAGCAACTCCTGATACAAGATGGCACGCCGCGAAATCTAATGTCTACCTCCATTATAGAACTTCGGTGACGAAGTTCACCTACACCTATATCAGACGGTCAGATCGGTAAATTGGTCGAGCTAAATCATCTAAAAATAGCATTGAGGACTTTTTTGAAAAAAGTACGAACTACTTATCAATTAGCGGAGTCATACCTACTGAAAGGCGCTGCTATACTGGATACTATGCAGTTGGACATTCAAGCAATTCAAGCTGCATTGCGTGCAGATCACCTAGATGGTTGGCTTCTGTACGATTTCAATGGATCGAATCCGATCGCTAAACGCTTAGCTGGGCTGAGTTGTAAAGATATCCTCGCGAGCCGACGATGGTACTACCTAATTCCTGCTACGGGCCAGCCACGTGGCCTTGTGCACGCGATAGAACGCCACACGCTTGATGCATTGCCTGGAGAGAAATTCATCTACCTCGAACGAGAAACTCTTGAAAAGCAACTCAAGATTTTACTGGGTAGTTGCCGTCACGTCGCAATGGAATACTCGCCAGAATGTGCGATCCCGTATATTTCTCGGGTCGATGCCGGCACCATTGAACTCCTGCGACGCCTGGGAATCAACGTCTCCTCATCAGGCGACTTAGTGCAACGTTTTGAAGCCAGCTGGGACGCCAAGATGCTGACGCAACATCAAGCAGCCTCCGAGCGCCTATACCGCATCAAAGATCGGACTTTTGAAACAATTCGGAAGGCCATTCGAGATGGCCATGAACCGACAGAATATGAAATCCAACAACAAATGGTAAGCTGGTTTAAGGAAGAAGGCTTAATCAGTGATTCAGCTCCAGTCGTGGCGACGCAGGAGCACTCAGCGAGTCCACACTATATGCCAGCAGCTACTTCGTCTCGAGCTATCTGTCGAGATCAAGTTGTGTTACTCGACCTCTGGGGCAAACTCGATGAGCCTGGTGCGGTCTTCGCCGATATCACTTGGGTTGGTTATGTTGGAGCACAACCCCCAAGTGAAGTTTGCCGAGCCTTCGAGGCTATCAGACTCGCACGTGACGAAGCAGTAAGTACGGTACAATCGGCAGTTCGGAAGGGTCGCGATTTACGGGGATGGGAAATTGATCACATCACCCGTCGTGCTATTGATCGTGCTGGTTACGGTAACCGAATTCTCCATCGAACTGGTCATAGCCTAGGTGAAGAAGTTCATGGAAATGGCGTCCATCTAGATAATTACGAAACTCGTGATGAGCGCCGAATCTTACCTGGAACGGGCTTTACAATAGAACCGGGGATCTACTTTGAATCATTCGGCGTACGGACCGAAATTAATATGTACGTTAGTGAGAACGACGCAACAGTCACTGGGCCACTTCAGACAACGGTTGTGGCACTCGCGGAGTAAGAAACTGTAAGAGAATAGCAGCATGGTATTGACCCCAAGCGGGAGGAAATAGATGTCAGCGCGAAAAACAACTTTTTATTCCATGGTGTTAGTTGGAGTGGTATCGATGGCTATCGGTATGGTCATCACATCCCGACTCGACTTGTCGTCATTATCATCGGCGCAAACGTCCTCTGCCCCACCGATGAACAGTGAACCGATAGTTGGCACCATCGATGCCAATACATTTCGGTCAATCGCTAAGGCACAAACACCGATGGTTGTTAATATTCGCACTGAATCGAGAAGACGCACTCAAGAATTAACAGATTTTTTTGGTGGAGACGACCTCCTACGCCGATTCTTTGGCACCCCAGAACAACGTCCGCAGCCTGAAGAAGAAGTCACGGAAGGAGCTGGCACCGGCTTCTTAATTGATGATGAAGGTTTTATTCTGACAAACAACCACGTTGTTGAAGATGCAACCAGAATTCAGGTGGGATTCTTTGAAGGTGAAGCAGGTGAATTTTTCGAGGCGGAAATCATTGGCCGCGATCAATTAAGCGATAGCGCGTTAATCAAATTGGTTGAACTCCCTAACCGCGATCTATCGGTAGCAAAATTCGGGGACTCTGATCAAATGGAACCAGGCGATTGGGTGATGGCAATTGGAAATCCATTTAACTTGGCGCACACCGTTACCGTCGGCGTTATAAGTGCGATCGGACGACCATTCCCGGTGGCAGAAGGTCGAAGTCAGGATGTTTTACAGACAGATGCGGCCATTAATCCAGGCAACTCAGGTGGTCCACTCCTTAATATCCGTGGTGAAGTCGTCGGAATTAACACGGCAATCGTATCCAACCGAGCGAGTAATCTTGGCATTGGATTCGCGATCCCAATTAATGTTGTCCGCGAGTTGTTACCACAATTACGTGAAGGAAAGGTGACGAGAGGGCGGATCGGCATTCAAATCACCCGAGTCCAACAAGAAGCCGTCGAAGCTTTTGGGTTGTCTGACCGTCGTGGTGCTGTTGTCTCCAGCGTCGAGCCCGGTGGTCCGGCATCCCGTGGAGGCCTCCAACCTGGTGACGTAATCGTTGAATTCAACGGTGAAACGGTTGAAGACACGAGCGATCTACAAAATAAAGTGGTCAAGACGACACCCGATACAACGGTACCGGTAACAATCGTACGTGACCGGGAACGCACGACACTAGAGATCACTATTGCAGAACTGGATCTGGAAAACGAAGGACAAGACCGTAGCGCACGCACCGAAGACCTGGACACAGGCTTTGGTATGACATTAACCGATCTCACTGGACAATTGTCTCGCCGCTTACGTGCACCATCTGACATAAGTGGCGCAGTGGTTAGCGCTCTCCAGGACCGAGGTGCAGCCGCTCGTGGCGGAATTCAACGCGGTGACATTATTCTTGAAATCAACCGCACGGAAATCACACAAGCAACTGGGGCAACCAGCATGTTACGCGAAGTTGAATCAGGACAGACCGCACTGTTCCTAGTGTGGCGGAATGGAGCGGAGGTGTTCCTCCAAGTCACCAAGGAGTAACCGGCTTACTCGTGTCCATGCTCCTCCGCGATCTAATCATTGCGCAGATCCGCACAGAAGGTCCGCTGACCTTTGCGGAGTACATGGAAGCGGCACTCTATCACCAAACCGATGGCTATTATGCTCGCAACGAACAACGCTCCGGTCGCACAGGGGATTTTTATACCAGTGTAGACGTTGGACCACTGTTTGGTGAATTGATCGCGGTGCAGCTCGCCGAAATGTGGCAGCTGATCACTTCAACAACAAACACTGATGGGTTTGATCTGGTTGAAGTCGGAGCTGGTAACGCTCGCCTCGCCCATGACATCCTCGATGCTGCAGCCACAATGGAGACCGGATTTTACGATTCCATTCGATTGCACCTTATTGAGCGGAGTTCTCAAGCACGCACTAAACACGAAGAGAACCTGGATCAACATGCAAGAAAATTGGTAACAAGTAGTGATACGTTGCCAAATGTTTCTCAAGGCGTCATCTTTGCTAATGAACTGCTCGATGCCTTCCCCACCCATCGTATCACCATGACTTTTAAAGGACTTAGAGAAACCTACATCGACATCGAGAACGGCAAGCTAATTGAACGCCTCGGTCCGCTATCGACTCCAGCCCTAGACGATTACTTACAACGTCTGGGAATGCAGTTGCCACTGCATGGGCAAGCCGAAGTAAATTTACATGCGCTTGATTGGATCCGGAATGCGTCATCACGGCTTGAACATGGATTTATCATTCTCATCGATTACGGTAAGTTGGCCCAGGAATTGTTCAACACCGAAAGTGTTAGCGGTACTTTTACTGCACAACAGCAACATCTCACCAGCCAACCGGCCGCGTCTAAAAATGAAAGTTCCGCATCTCAATTCGACTGGCTCAATGAACCTGGCGAATGGGATCTCACAAGCCATGTCGATTTGACGTCGATCAGAACCGCCGCCGAAGAAACAGATTTGAGCACACTTGGAGTCATCGATCAGACCTATTTTCTTATTGGTCTTGGCGTGGTAGAACATCTGCCACAAGAGGGCGATGAAAGAGTAGGTCTCAAGCGTCGTCTTGCCGCTCGTACCCTTCTAATGCCGGGTGGACTGGGCAGCACACACAAAGTTCTACTCTTCGGTAAGCAGGTTGGCTCACCCCCGCTCCAGGGATGCTCCTATCAAACCCGACTGACTTAATTTACCAAAATGTTGGAAGAATCGTTTTTATGGATCAACCCTACCAAACGTTCTAACTAGTTCATCCTGCAACTAGTGAGGTAGCGTGGCAGACGCTGACCAATCTCGCTATAATTCAAGAGTCTAGAATCAACCACACAAGAACTGTGTCCACGTCACTCGAACGCGAGATCAAGTTGCGTTTTGCGTCACCAATCGAAGCCAAGTCAGTAATCCTGTCAATTGGCGCGACACCTGTGCGGCCGCGTCGATTACAACGTGACCACGTCCTAGATACATCGAAACAGACATTGCATCAAGATCACTCGGTGTTACGCGTTCGCATCGAACCACGTGAAAGCCGATTAACCTTCAAGGGACCGCCTCAATCATCTACCATGAAGCTTCGTGAAGAAATAGAGCTTCCTGTGGAAGATGGCTCAACCTTGCTGCGCGTGCTCGAACGAGTGGGCTTTCATGTTGTATTTCGATACGAGAAGTATCGAGAAGAATTCAATTGGAAGGATGTAATAATTGCGCTAGATGAGACACCAATAGGAACATTTGTCGAATTGGAAGGAACAGAAAACAGTATCCATATGGCTGCTGACCGATTAGGCCGCACTCCTTCTGATTATGTCACTAAGTCGTACCATACTTTGTTCATCCAACATTGTGAGTCTAGCCATCTTGAAGATACTCATATGTTGTTCGGCAACCAACAGTGATTAATCTAACAGTGGATCATGCTCTCATTTTGACGGCTGGTATTGGGACTCGACTACGCCCACTCACTTACGTCCGTGCCAAGCCAGCTGTCCCAGTTGCAGGCACGCCGTTTATTCGGCATGTACTGGCATGGTTAGCACACCAAGGGATACAAAACGTCTGTTTAAACTTACACTACCTTCCAGAAACTATCACCGCCGTTGTCGGAGACGGACGCGATCTGGGAATGAACGTGCGATATCTCTGGGAACCAAAGATTCTTGGTTCAGCTGGCGGACCACGAGCGGCCCTTCCGGTGCTCGGTAGCGGAAGCTTTCTTATAGTGCATGGCGACACATTAACTAACGTTAATGTGCAAGACCTAATGACCACCCATCGACAGCGACAAGCCAGCGTCACCCTAGCAGTCATGCCGAACCCAAACCCGCAACGGTACGGTGGAGTCGTGACGGACCACGATGGATGGGTTCAGCGCTTCGTTCCAGCAGGAGATCCGACACCGTCGTATCATTTCGTTGGTGTACAGATGGTAGAACCTGCCGTTTTTGAAACACTACCAATTGGCGAACCAGCTTCTACTATCGGTGGGATCTATTCAACGCTGGCCTCAAAACACACTCGCGCTATTCAGGTTCATATGATCACAGAACAATTTCTCGATATTGGCACTCCTAAAGATTATCTAGAAGTATCCCTTACGTTAGCCGGGGACAAGGAATCACTACTGCATGGAATTGGAACTAAGATCGGGCAGGACACACAAGTTATCCGAACTGCCCTTTGGGATAACGTACATGTCGGTGCTAGGTGTTCACTCGACCATTGTGTCGTTACCGATGGTGTGAGAGTGCCGGATGGTTCAAACTTTCGCAATGTCGTCATTACAGGCAAGACGGAACGTCGCCAAGAACCGTTTGAACAAAAGATTGGTAACCTACTCGTCACACCGCTTTCGCATAACGATGCCGAAGACATTACTAAGTCATGATATTCGAGAAATCACCTCAAATCGACATACCAAATTGGCACGAACGAGTGCACCAATTTCTTGAGCAAAGCGACTTAGCCGCTGAATCAGACGACTTCGTCCCCTTGACCGGTGATGCTTCTAATCGACGCTATGTCCGAGTTTTTCCGAAGGCGAGCAATTCCTTCGTTCTAGCTGTATACGAGCAGCGTTTTGAGTATGAAACATTACCTTTTGTAACCGTCAGCAAACTCCTCCACCATCTCTCCGTGCCAGTTCCAGAGATTCTTGAACACGTCGAAGCACTCGGCATTCTAGCACTTGAAGACCTCGGTGACGTGACACTGCAAGCGCATGTGGGTACAGGTCCCGCAACAGATCATGAAGCACTCTATGGTGAAGCAATCGATCATATAGTCACTTTGCAACAACATCGACCTTCGAAGCGAACGTCAACATTCCTGCCGTTCACTGTGACATTTGATGCCAAGAAGTTTCTTTGGGAACTAAACTACTTTCTTAATTACTTCGTTGGTGCTTATCGAGGGATCCACCTTCCTCCGGCCCACCTCGAAATGCTAAACCTTGAATTTATCAAGCTTTCTGAAGAGCTTGCCGAGGAACCTCGTATTCTATGCCATCGAGATTTTCACAGTCGCAACTTAATGCTTCATCAGAACCAACTCTATGTGATTGATTTTCAAGATGCCAGAATGGGTCCCGCGACCTATGATCTTAGTTCTCTGCTACGTGATTCGTACGTAGATATTTCAGAGGACACGGTCAATAGATTGATTGGACGTTACATAGAAAAAATGCAAATAAGGGAAGACCTGTCTGAATTTCGATGTAAATTCGATACGATGGCGTTGCAAAGAAACTTAAAAGCCCTTGGAACATTCGGCTATCAGACAGCGGCCCGACGTAATCCTGTCTATATTCAGTACATTCCACGCACCATACGTTACGTCCGAGACACGCTACTTCATTATTCGAAATTCTCTCGCCTTCACGATGTGCTCTCCACCTATATGTCTGACCTAAAATAAAACCATGATCACCTATATCGAAAATTTGGCTCAGCACCAAGGGGAAACGGTACTCGTGCATGGTTGGTTACATAACCGCCGTTCAAGTGGAAAGATTCATTTTCTGACGGTTCGTGATGGCTCAGGATTTATACAAGCAGTGATGTCAAAATCTGTAGTGGGAGACGAAGCGTTCGAACGAGCTGACCATTTAGGCCAAGAAAGCTCAATAATCCTCAAAGGTTCGGTTAGAGCTGATCAGCGCGCACCTGGAGGCTACGAACTCGATGTGTCTAATTTAGAGGTCGTTGGAGAATCGCATGATTACCCAATCACGCCAAAAGAACACGGTGTGGACTACCTTCTGGACCGTCGTCACCTCTGGATCAGAACTCAGCGACAACAAGCGACACTACGCATACGACATACAGTTGTGAATGCTATTAGAGACTTTTTGAATAATCATGGATTCACACTGGCTGATACACCAATTTTTACGCCAGCATCATGTGAGGGAACCACGACACTCTTTCCGGTTCAATACTTTGAGGACACCACTGCATACCTTACGCAAAGCGGTCAACTCTACAACGAGGCAAACATTATGGCACTCGGCCGTGTCTACTGCTTCGGTCCAACATTTCGAGCGGAAAAATCAAAAACCAGACGCCACTTAACTGAATTCTGGATGGTAGAACCTGAAATGGCTTTTGCAACGCTTGACGATGCAATGGCGCTAGCCGAAGAGCTAGTCACTTCTGTCGTAAGTCGCGTACTTGAAACTAAGCTTCAAGAACTCACGATCCTCGAGAGAGACACAACTGCATTGTCCAAGGTGAGTCTGCCTTTTCCGCGTATCACATATGACGAAGCAATAGAGATTCTTATTGAGCAAGGTCAGGCAACGACTTGGGGAGATGATTTTGGCGGTACCGACGAAACTATCTTAGCAAAGCAGTACGATCGACCAGTTATCATTCACCGTTACCCTGCGAGTGTGAAAGCTTTTTATATGAAGGCTGATCCCGAGCAGCCTAAGTTATCTCTGTCCATGGATGTTCTGGCGCCAGAAGGGTACGGTGAAATCATTGGTGGTGGTCAACGGCTTGACGACTACGATGAGCTGCTCTCACAGTTGCATAAACATAAACTTCCTGAAGAGGCATTCAAGTGGTATTTAGATCTGCGACGTTACGGAACAGTCCCACACTCGGGCTTCGGAATGGGAATTGAACGGGTTGTGGCATGGCTCTGTGGCCTAGACCACCTGCGCGAAGCGATTCCCTATCCTCGAATGCTGTACCGGATGTATCCATGATGACCAAAACATCCAAGAAAATAGAGACGCTCGTATGAAGATTGGATTTTTGTCTCTCGGCTGTCCAAAGAACCTTGTCGACAGTGAAGTTATGCTCGGGCTGGTCCAGAACGAAGGACACGAAATCACTGCTGACCCAACGCAAGCTGACACCATCATCGTAAATACATGCGCATTCATCGATGATGCAAAAGAAGAATCCATCGAAGCAATCCTTACAATGGCACAACATAAGGATACCGGCTCTTGCCAACGTCTGATCGTCACTGGCTGCCTAGCTGAGCGATACCGAGAAGAACTTCGTCGTGAGATCCCGGAAATCGATGCCGTGCTTGGAACTAACGAAGTAGACCTTATTACTCAAGCTTTGAACCCTAATGGACAACAGACATCAAGCGAAGTTGCAACCTTCTACCGAAGCCGTCCCAGAACTAGTTCGATTTCGGCTCGAACTTCTTCTCCTTCTCGGCCAACCTATATCTATGACGAAACTACACCGAGACTGCAGACCACTCCCTCCCATTTGACTTATGTAAAAATCGCGGAAGGGTGCGACTACACCTGTGCGTTCTGTATCATCCCAACGTTACGTGGAAGATACCGAAGTCGACCGGCCTCCTCGATCATCGAAGAAGCTCGCACATTTGCTTCGCGTGGTGTTAAAGAACTTATCTTGATTTCTCAAGACACCACCTTTTATGGTGTCGACCGTGGCGAGCGTGGTGCGCTAGCACGCCTGTTGCGGGAACTTAACAGTGTTGATGGACTTGAATGGATTCGGCTTCTATATCTTTATCCTACAACTATTGACGATGACACTCTGGATGCGATTGCAACCTGTGACAAGGTCTGCAATTACATCGATTTGCCCTTGCAGCATGCCTCAACTGACGTCCTCCGTCACATGGGCCGTCCTGGAAACCAACATAGCTACGAGCGTCTGTTACGAAAAATTCGTCATCGAATCCCAAACGTAGCAATTCGAACGACATTCATTGTCGGTTTTCCAGACGAAACTGAGCAAGACTTCTTAGACCTATGCGAATTCGTTAAAGACATCCGATTCGACCACCTAGGAGTCTTCACCTATTCACATGAAACAGGAACTCGGGCTCACAACTTGTCAGACAACGTTCCTGCAAAAGTTAAACAACAACGGCGCCACACTCTAATGGCGTTACAGAAAACCCTGGTTTCAAAGTCGCTTAATGAACGAGTTGGCCAGACGTTTAAAATTCTCGTTGACGGTCCGTCACCTGAACATAAATTGGTATGGCAAGGTCGACTCGCGAGCCAAGCACCAGAAATCGATCCGGTAGTTTACTTGACAGATTGCAACCCAGAACACCTACGAGCTGGCCAACTAATCGACGCTACAATCGTGGGTGCACAAGATTACGATCTTTTAGCTCGTCCTTTGATGTAACTGTCCGGAAATGTTATCCTTGTATCTGTCACCTTTTAGGAGGTGAGCAAAGTGGGCACGTGCCCGCTTTTTGTTTTTGAGGGGGAAAAAGCAGGTTGATTGCTGCACATAAGGCCCAGCGCGAACAAGTATGGCAAATGGCCAAACGTGTGGCTAATAGCTATGGCTTATCTATTTTCGATGTGCAGTTGCGCCGTGAAGCGCCCGGCTGGGTCCTGAGAGTAATACTCGACTGCGAAGATGCAACAGCGGTAAATGGTAAGGACGGTGTGAGTCTTGAAAATTGCCAACAAGTTAGTCGAGAGCTTAGCGCATTACTAGACGTCGAGAATTTACTCGATCAGTCGTACACTCTTGAAATTTCGTCACCAGGTCTTGATCGTCCATTGCGACACGTCAATGAGTATCGACGTTTCGTCGGAAAGCTTGCCAAAATTGTTATCTCGAAAGATATCAATGGCCAGCATTCTCTTACAGGCCGTATTCGTAAGGTGACAGATAATGAATTGTCTCTCGATATTGGCACACAAACGCACCAAATATCGTTCAGTGTCATTACGCGAGGCAGACTTGAGGTAGAGCTTTAAGAGATTAATATGAGTAAAGAATTACAGCAAACAATCGAAGTGCTCGCGAAAGAAAAGGGTATCGAACCCGATGTCATTATCACAGCAATCGAAGATGCTGTGTTAACTGCCTCCAGAAAATATTATAAAACTGACGAGGACTTCCGCACCAAGTTTAATGTCGACACGGGGCAAGTTGAGCTATTCACAGTGCGAAATATTGTGAACGAAGTGACCGACCCTCTGACAGAGATTTCACTCGAAGAAGCTCAAAAACTCTATGGCGATGAAGCTGAACTAGATATGGCGATTGAATTCCCCAAAGCAACTGACGTTTTGGGTCGAATTGCTGCACAGACAGCAAAACAAGTTATCTTCCAAAAGGTTCGTGAAGCCGAGCGCGAACATGTCTATGCTGAGTTCGGAGACCGTGAAGGTGAAGTCATCAATGGAACCGTAAAGCGATTTGAAAGTGGCGACATTATTATCGAAATGGGTCGGGTTGAAGCCCTGTTACCACGCAAGGAGCAATCGCGAGCTGAAAACTATACGGTCGGCGATCGAGTACGTGCGGTCATTAAGGGCGTAAATCGCGGGGGAACAAAAGGGCCTCAAATTATTCTTTCACGCACGGACCCAGCACTTCTTATTAAATTATTTGAACAAGAAGTTCCAGAAATTTATGACGGGACGGTGCAAATTCGTGGTGCCGTGCGAGAAGCTGGCGACCGAGCAAAAATCGCTGTATTTTCACAAGAACGAGACATTGATCCAGTTGGCGCATGTGTCGGTATGAAAGGAACGCGTGTCCAATCAATCATTCGTGAATTAAGAGGGGAAAAAATCGACATTATTGAATGGGCCAATGATGTGAACACCTTAATCACTAATGCGCTCAGCCCTGCCCGCATTCAAAGCCTGTCAGTCGTGGACGAAGCAGAAAGAGTGGTAGAAGTGATTGTCGAAGATAAACAACTCTCACTCGCAATCGGCAAGAAAGGACAAAACGTTAGATTGGCGGCTAAACTTACAGGCTGGAAGATCGACATCAAGAGCGAAGAGGACGTACGTCGTGAAGTTGATGCGAAATTCGAGTTGGCTGCAACACTTGCAACTGTGGACGGTTTTACCGACGCCATGTGGGAAACGCTATCTACGTCTGAACTCAATACAGTAGACCGATTGTGTGAGAGTCCTGCAACTGATATAGCCAACTTGTTATCGATAGACGAGAAAATGGCAACAGCATTACAGAATGCGACTCGTGTGGCAGCTGAAGCAAAGGCCAAGTTAGAGCAAGAGGCAGCCGAGGAAGCAGCTAAACAAGCGGCTGCAGAAGCCGCGATTGAGGAAGCAGCTAAACAAGCGGCTGCAGAAGCCGCGATTGAAGAAACACCTGAACAGTCCGCTGAGGAAGAAACCGACGGAACCACTGATCAGCTCACTGAGGAAGAACCCTCAATAGACGAAAAAGCAGCCGACGAATCAGCTACTGAGCAGGCGTAAGGATGATGACAATGGCACGTATTCAAATTCGGTGAACTGTTGAATGAACAACGCTAAAATGAGGTAACTTTGAGCACCGTTCGAGTTTATAAAGTTGCAAGCATTCTTGATATTACAAGTCAGGATGTCATAGTCAGACTTCGACGCGACCATGGAATCGATGTTAAGAGCGCATCAAGTTCAATCGAAGAGGTCGTCGCACGGCAATTTATTGAGCGTGTTGCCAAAGAGCTTGGCCTGTCAATATCGTCGAAGGATCCACTCTCTAAAACTTTGTCAAAACCTACGCTCAAAGCTAAGAAGCGTAAGGTTGCGACCGCAAAATCTTCCAAAACTGAAAAACCTGCGAGCCGTCCACTGCCACCACCACGACTCGTAAAGGTCAAGTCTCACCAACCAATTGTCAGTGAAGAAGAGTCGACCATTGCTGATGAAACGGCTGTCGAAACAGCCTCTGTAGAAATAGTCGAAAAAACTGTAGAGACACAGCCAACGGAAGCAACGCCTGGTCCAGTATCTCAAAAACCAGGTAGGATTATCCCTTCAAAGCTTCGCTTAAGAGTCGAAGATACTGCTTCATCGAAACCGGCTGATGCCGTAATTGGTAAACCAGCGAGTGATTCTCCACGATTCGGTGAGAAAGATAAGCCACAACCCAAGGAACCATCTACTATACGACCAAAAACTCAACCAAGAGCGCGTCAAGTAACTCAAACCGCTTCACCACGAGTCGCGGTATCACCATTGCAAACACCACCGGTCGGTGGACCTCGGCCACTTCCCTCTCAACCCGTACGCCCAGCACGACCTGGCGCGCCTCGCCCAGCCTATCGGCCAGTTTACCGAGGGCGCCCTGGTGGAAGACCTGGTGGACGGAAGCGAACTCAACGTCCTACGGCATCGCCAGTCCAGGCGACACCGCTTCCAGAAATAACGCGGACAATCATTTTAGCAGAAGGTATGACGGTAAAGGATTTGGCAGAGAAGCTTGAAGTGCGTGCGAAAGATGTTCTAAAGAAACTCATTGACAAGCGGATCATGATGACAATTAACAACACCCTTGACACTGAGACTGCAACAACGATTGCGCGTGAATTCGGTGCTGACGTAACGATGCGTACATTCGAAGAGGAGATGCTCCATATAGAGGAGCAAGTATCAGAGCCGGCCGATCTTGTAACTCGTGCACCAGTTGTGACTGTCATGGGACACGTCGACCATGGTAAGACAACCCTGCTAGATGCTATTCGGGAAACTCGTGTTGCCGAACGTGAGGCTGGTGGCATTACACAACATATTGGTGCTTATGCCGTAAAAGTGAATAATCAGCGTGTAATTTTCCTAGATACTCCAGGTCACGAAGCGTTCACACTTATGCGTGCTCGTGGAGCTGGAGTCACAGATGTCGTCGTTCTTGTCGTGGCTGCCGATGATGGAGTCATGCCGCAGACAAAAGAAGCGATCGACCATGCTAAAGCCGCCGAGGTCCCCATAATTGTAGCGGTGAATAAGATCGATAAAGCTGAGGCCAATTCTGAGCGTGTAAAAACAGAACTATCC
>ERZ651768.500-NODE-500-length-29691-cov-14.867630_pt1 | contig 29691 bp, 29 predicted proteins | sample MGYA00514754_ERZ651768 | MGnify/ENA metagenome assembly ERZ651768
TGGCCGGCCGTCTTTTATTCAACGCAGGCTACAGCCTTACTCAGGCCCGCTCGCAATTTATCCTGCTAGCCCAACTCAGCGATCATGCACGCGTCCGTTCAACATTTCTTGACACGCACCCCGTCGGTCCGGAGCGTCTCGCCCATTGGGACATGATCATCGAGGGAACCGCGTCGAACTGAATCCCCACGACCTGCGCGAACGTTATACGCCCGCCCACACTAGGCTTAGTCAACTCGCGTAACGCTGTACACCTCGACCAGTTTTCCGGGCGGGTTCGAATAGAATTCCGCGAAAAACGCTGACACCTCGTCGGTCGGATCGGCGTCTTGAAACTTGGCCCAATCGCCCCACGTGTCAAACGACATCAGGTAATGCACACGCCCCATTTGGTCCACATTGATCCCCACTGACGCACCGAGTTTTTCATGCAATGGTTGTGCCGTGCTCGCAGACTCGATCAACTGGGCGCGTCTTCCCGGATACGCTTCCCATACGTAAACCTGGTAAACCTTCGACGGCAGCATCGGCGCGACTTGATTGACCAAGTAGTGTGCCTCTAGGGTTGCTGCAGGAGCCGTCCCAATCTTCTGGGCAAAATCCGTCCATTCGTCACTTGCTTGGAGCTTTTCCTGGAAAGCGGCCCACTCGACCCAGTTCTTGTGCGCGGTCGCGTAGTGAAGGCGGCCTTGGCGGTCTGTTGCCACGACCACCTGTCCACCGAGCTTCAGTTGGATGCTTCGCGCTTCTGACGCGTGTTGCGTCAGCTGCGCTGAGTTCCCAGGTATTGCTTTCCATAGCCGAACCTCCAACACGTCGGCAGACGCGAAGCCTGCTACAAGTGTCAGAAGAAAGAGTAATTTTATTTTCATTGAGTTATACCCCTAATAAGTCATATCTCGATCGGAGTCGCGACCGGTGCAACAACCGCACACAATTGGTCCCTCCCATACGCTCCATACTAACCACCGAATGATGGGTTCGACCAATGACAAACTTATCGATCGTGGGAACTCCCTATAATCGGGAGGTCGAACCGATTCCACTCTCCGACGAGCGAGGTATTATGAAAATCACAGACATCACCAATACCCCCCTGACAACGGGAAAGGGATTGTTACGCGTACTCACAGACGCGGGAGTTGAAGGATGGGCCGAAGCACCCGGCCGCAATGGCAGGGTGTTCAACGCATATCTAGAAACCGCTATCAAACCCGCGCTGTTGGGAGAAGATCCGCGACCCATTCACCGTCATTGGGACACCCTTGCGTTGGGCCTTGAAGAACGGATGTATAAACTCCCGGGTTGGGTGGTCGGCACCATCGACGTCGCTCTTTGGGATCTACTGGGAAAGGAAACCGGTCTCCCTGTCTATACGTTAATGGGCGGCGCTGCTCGAAAGTCAGTACCGCTATACTGGAGCACCGGATCGGGCTGGCGAATGCAGCCACAAGAGATGCTGCAGCTCGTCAAAGAGGGTTGGTCGATGGGATTTCGCGCTTTTAAGATCCGTATGGATTGGCGCGGCTGGCGACAAGACGCGGATCCTAACAAAGACTTCCAACTATTCGAAACCGTTCGCGAATTTCTACCCAACGACGTCTACCTTGGTTTCGACGCGAACAACGGTTACTCCGTCTCCACCGCGATCCAACAGGGGCGCCGATTCGAGGCTCTCGGGATCGATCATTTCGAGGAACCCATTCCGCATAACGACTTAGCGGGCCTGCGGCAAGTGGCCGATGCGCTGGATGTCGCTGTATCGGCGGGGGAGCAAGATTCTTTTCGGTGGTGGTTCCAGCAACTGATCGATCTTGGGAATCCAGACATCCTGCAACCCGATATTCTTAATGCGGGAGGACCTAGCGAAGTTAAGCGCATCTATGACATGGCCACCACCCTCGACAAGCCCGTGATGCCGCATAGCCCGCAAGCTGGTATCAATTCGATGGCATCGTTGCATGCTTACGTCACGGTTCAAAATGCAACCCGGCCACACGAATTTTCGACCGAGTTCTCGGGACCTCTGGACGACGTCGCGGAATTGTATGGCGACGGCGTCATTCCCAAAGATGGTTGCATGGAACTGTCTGACCGACCCGGTCTCGGCATCGAGCTCAACGAAGCCGCTGTGACCCGGTTGACGTACAAATAACAGGACTTCCCTATGAAAATCGTCGATATCAAACCGTACATCATCGCCACCCCGCCTCCGCATCACGGGGGCCGCTACTGGACGCTCGTCAAACTCACCACTGACAGCGGCATCGAAGGGATCGGCGAAGCGTACAAGGTGCCCTTCCACCCGCTCACGGTGGCACGCCTGATGGAAGACATCGGCGAAACCTACGTGATCGATTCAGACCCCTTTCAGGTGGAACGGCTTTGGCGAACGGTATACTACGGTGACGGCTACGAATCCCACGACCACCACCAACACCCAGACCACACCGTGATGGGTGTCCTCAGCGCAATTGAAATGGCTTGCTGGGACATCATCGGTAAAGCGCTCGATCAACCTATCTACAATTTGCTCGGTGGTCGATACCATGAGCGTCTGCGTTCCTACACCTATCTCTACCCCGCCGCCGATAGCTCCAATCGACGTTCACCTCATACCGATCCCGACCTCGCTGGCGAGCGAGCGGCAGCTTATCTAGAGGAGGGTTTTACAGCGGTCAAGTTCGACCCACTGATCGACGTTATGGGAAACGAGGACCCCAGGGAACCGCCGCTTGATCGGCTAGACAATGCCGAAGCGGTGGTTCGAAGTGTGCGCGAGGCGCTCGGCGGACGTGGTGACATCCTGATCGGGACGCATGGTCAATCAACCACCTCTGGGACAATTCGCTTCGCCAGACGGATCGAAAAGTACGACCCCCTTTGGTTCGAAGAACCCGTACCGCCTGAAAACCGAGACGAGATGGCGAGGGTCGCGTCGGCGACAAGTATTCCTGTCGCAACTGGTGAACGCCTAACCACCAAATTCGAGTTTCGTGAACTGCTTGAAAAACAGGCTGCCTCTATCCTGCAAATGGCGCTGGGACGGGTTGGTGGTATTTTAGAAGCCAAAAAAATAGCTGGCATGGCCGAGGCTTATTACGCTCAAATCGCGCCGCACCTTTATTGCGGACCCGTCGAGGCTGCCGCAAATATCCAAATCGATACTTGTAGCCCGAACTTCCTCATCCAAGAAAGCATTGGTCAGTTTGACGGCTTTCACGCAGATATTCTCAAAAACCCGATCGAGTGGGAGAGCGGCTACATCATTCCTCCCAAAGGTCCGGGTTTAGGCGTGGAATTGAACGAAGAAGTAGCCGCCCAACATCTCTATAAGGAACCCAATGCGCATACTGATAACGAATGACGACGGGATTCAAAGCCCCGGTATCCAAGAGCTGTCGCGTCACATCGAAAGCGCCGGGTACGAGGTCGTCGTGGTCGCGCCCGATCACGATGCGTCCGGTACAGGCACGTCCTTGGGGCGCATTTCGTCGGAAGAGCCGGTGAAGGTCTCCCGACATTCGATCCCCGGACTTCGTGCCGAAGCCTACGGCATCTCCGGATCGCCAGCACTTTGCGTTGTGACCGGATACCTAGAAGCTTTTGGCCCCGTACCCGATGTTGTGGTTTCCGGGATCAATGCCGGACTAAATACTGGCCGTTCAACCCTCCACAGCGGAACCGTTGGTGCTGCGCTCGCGGCTCAAAATTTTGGACTCCAAGGAATCTCAGTCAGCCTAGACGGCTCCACCGAGTGGCACTGGGAGACCGCCGCGCAAATTGCGGTCGAGATTTTACCCAGTGTCGGTGCCGGCCCCATCCGCGGTGCCTTTAACGTCAACGTACCAGGCCTTCCCAGACAAGAGGTGGTCGGCATTCGATGGGCGGGACTCGCAAAGTTCGGATCAGTGCGCAGTGCCATTTCTTCGGTGGGGGCCGACCAACTCGACTTCCATCTCGTCGAAACCGGATACCTCCCTGACGAGACGACCGACCTCGGGACCGTTCGCGCTGGATACGCATCGATTACTTCTCTTCATGGGGCCGTTGAAGTCTGGAATGCCGACGCGAAAGCCGGAAAGAAGTTTGAGTCCTCTTGCGCTTTACCCGGTGCATCTACGGGCGACACGTTATCGCCAGCACGTTCTGTGCTCGAAGATTCCTGAACGTAGCAGACCAACTTCTATAGCACACGAAGCTTTTAGATCAGGCCGCTTTTTTTCGAGTTATGCTTCCGCAAGCATTGAACAAGGATTAGCAAACCATGGCTCTCGGGCAGGTCACGCCTATTTTGCGGATATTCGATGAGGTCAAAGCACGGGAGTTCTACCTTGAATTTCTCGGTTTTACGCTTAATTTTGAACACCGGTTCAATGACAACGCCCCCCTTTATATGGGGATCCAGCGAGACGATTGCGCGTTGCATCTGTCCGAGCACCATGGAGACGCGACCCCAGGATCCCATGTACGCATTAACACAACACGCTTGGCTGCTTTCCAGCAGGAACTCGCTACAAAAAACTATAAGTACAACCGCCCTGGTATCGAGAAAGGCCCAGCGGGGGACGAAGTGACCGTGATCGATCCGTTCAGCAATCGGTTAACGTTCACCGATACGCGCAGTAGTTAAACCACGCCCGGACGCATTATGAAAAACATTGTCCTGTTAATTACCGATACTTTTCGATACGACAATCTGGAGAATCGAGCACGACGACCAATTCGAACACCCGAGCTCGATGCGTTCAGTCAACAGCGCGGTACCAGTATCGAGGGCTTTCATACCGGAAGCTTCCCGACGATTCCGCATCGTACGGACGTTGCAACGAGCAAACTCGGCTGGCCGCATTTCCCGTGGCAGCCCATCGACCTCAGCAGCCGCAATCACATCGCCAGATTGCTGGGGAGGCAAGGATATATCTCGCAGCTAATCTGCGACTGTCCGCACCTCTTCAACGCTCGTTTTCAACAATCCTTCACCGCCGCCTTTCAACACCGCGGACAGGAAGGTGATAAGCACTTGCTACATCTAAACGACGACATCCCCGTCGTCATGCCACACGAAAAAACGCGACGCGTGCCGAGTTTTCGGGGCAGCACACTTGCAGACACTCATCGTTGGATCAATCGAGACGTGACGACGGAAGCCGGAACGTTCAGCGCGCGTACTGCGTCAACGACGGTGCAGTGGCTGGAAGAGAACTATCAAGCCGATCCTTTTTTCCTCTGGGTCGACTTCTTCGATCCTCACGAGCCATGGGACGCGCCTGAATACCTGGTTAAAAGATACGACCCCGAATACACCGGGACTCCTATGATCCACTGCAACTACGGACCCGCTACGGACTACACCGAAGCCGAATTACAAAATCTATGGGCACACTATGCCGCCGAAACGGAACTCGTCGACCGACACATTGGGCAGGTTCTGCAGAAGCTTGACGATCTAGAACTTTGGGACGACACCATTGTCGTCATTACGAGCGATCACGGCACGAGCATCGGCGAGCACAACCGCACCGGCAAAAGCAATATCTGCGACCATGACGAGCGCTACTGGCCGATCTATCCGGAAGTCAGCCATGTGCCATTCCTTATCGGCGGCGGAGCAATTCCAGACGGCGCGAGTCTGCAACTGCTTGCCCAGCCCATCGACATCCTACCCACATTGGCTGAATTAGCGGGCGTCACCCTTGAACCAAGAGAACCATTTGAAGGTATCAGTTTTGCGTCCTGCCTTCGCGATGGGACGGAAAACCACCGCGAACTTTCGGTCACGGGTGGCTTCGTCAAACCGACTGCTGACGGGATGGTTCCACCGGAAAGCACCACGCCCTGGGTCACCAATGGTCGTTGGGGATTCGCACCCGTCGGCCATAATGGGCCGGCCGAACTATTCGACCTGTCCGTGGATCCGTTCGCAGAACAAGATGTCGCTGCCGATCACACTGACGTTACGGGATCACTCTTTGATGGCTTCATCGATCACTTGCAAAAGCACAATGCAAGCAAAGAACTCGTCAAATGCTGGACAAATAATAGCGCTGATTAGGTAGCGCGCCCGGTTGTGCCTTGACGCTCGATGCTGAACTCTCGGTCCCAGCGCTCCTCTAGTTGGCGGCGCCACGCCTCAGCCGTCTCCCGCAACTCATTTACCAAGTCGGGGCGGTCATTGATTCTATTTGTTCCCTCGGCAGGGTCGAGATCCAGATTCGCGAGAAATACCTTATCCCGTTCCTCCACGCCCTCGACCAGCTCCCCGTTTAACACCAATTTCCACGGGCCTCTGCGGATGCTCGTCTGTTTGCCCATCTCCCAAAACAGGTCACGCTCAACGGGCGGCTCTAATCCCGAGAGGTAGCGAGCTTGGGATACCCCATCCAACTCCATGCTGTTGACGTCGATCTCTAACCACTCACACAGCGTAGGTAAGACGTCAACGGAACAAAACGGCGCCGTAATCTCTTGGCCCGCCGGCACAATGCCGGGAAAATGAACGATTCCAGGAACCCGTACACCGCCTTCGAACAAACTAAATTTATGGCCTTTTAGCCCACCGGCTGTGCCACCGTAGTATGGATCTTGGTTGCCGTCCAGCCAGTTACGACTTTCGCGTGACGGCCCATTGTCCGACGTAAAAAAGGTGCACGTGGCGTCGGTGAGGCCCTGTCGATCTACCTCAGCTAATATCGCGCCAATGCCATCGTCAACCGCACTAATCATGGCCGCCATCACCTGACGATCCCAGGGCAAATGGCCAAACCTATCCATATATTCCTTAGGGGCGTGCATCGGATAGTGCGGAGCGTTGTATGGGACATAAAGGAAAAATGGCTTATCGTCCTCACAGGCTCGACGAATTGCGTCCACAGCGCGCTGCGTAATTACTTCGGTCAGATACTCACCGTTTCGCCAAATTTCTTGATTGTTGTCCCACAGATCGTGGGTCGGGTTGAGCGCGGGGCCGGGCCGATTCATACCCCAATAAAAGATATGACTATAAAAATCCACACACCCGGCCAAGAAACCAAACCAATCGTCGAAGCCATGATCATGCGGCCGACAACCGTCAGCGAGTCCGAGGTGCCATTTACCGCTCATAATGGTTCGATAATTCGATTGGCGCAGCAAACTCGGTAACGAAGGCACGTGTGCCGGCAATCCGGTAGCCGTCCTGTGTCCCGCAAGTATGGACCGAACACCCGCGTTACCCGGGTATCTCCCCGTCAATAGCGCTGCTCGTGACGGAGAGCAGACGGGCGAATTCGAGTACCAGCACGAAAAACGTGCGCCACCACTTGCAAGTCGATCAAGGTGTGGAGTTCGAAAATCGGTCGCACCCATGCAACTTAAGTCACCGTATCCTTGATCGTCGGTCATGATCAATATGACATTTTTCGTCATGCGCCCTCCTTGCTTAGTTACGCTTCCTGACGGGGTCAGCGTCCAAATTCTAAATAGCGTTAACGCCATCCGGCTTACGAAGATCGAAGTCGGATTTCAACCTTTGTACCACCCGCATTCAATTGCAACCGCATTCTCGCGCCTTCGTTTTAAATCCGCGAACCGATCGGCGACTGAGCGCCAATCCGGTTGTAATAAACCTCTCGATTTTCCCTAAACGTCCGCCCGAGAATCCGTTATGCTGGTGAAGACTTATAAATCCATATAGGGATTGGAAGCTGTTATGAACAAGTGTTTGTTATCAGTACTGGTTTCTGGATTACTGGCATTAACCGTCTTAGCAGGGCCTGGAGCATATGCCGCTGACGGTGCAAAGGATCCAGAAGAACGGATCTGCATAAAGATAAAAGATACGGGTAGTCATGCAGCGCGACGTGTCTGCAAAAAGCGAAAGCAATGGGAAAAGATAGCGGAAGACGCGAAAAAACGTTCCGGCAGCAGTCGCTGAATTTTTAAGTAACAACGATTAGCCACGCCCCGGGGGCGCATAGTCCTCATGGGCGTATTGGCCGACGTTGCCCATAAGCTCGTCTCAATTGACCACGAGGACTTCCGCGAGTTAGTTGATCAATGTCACGATTGACGCAGAGGCACCAGCTCGGTAAGGATTCCGCCCGCCGTTTTCGGATGGAAAAACGCTGCGGTAATCGACGCCGGATCGGGACCTCCAAGCTCAATCTGTTGTAATCCCTGCTCCCGAAGCCGAGCGGCTTCCTCTGCAACGTCGTCGCAGGCATATCCCCAGTGGTGCAATCCAGCGCCAAAACGTTGTAGAAATTTGTATGTCCCTGCCTCAGGTACGACGGGGACGAGCACCTCGATCATCGTTTCTCCACTACCTACCTGGAACATGTAATTGTGCGTTCCTTCAGGCGCAAAATAAGCCCCGTCCGGAAGTGGTGTGGTGGACGCAAGTGGAAATCCGAGTTTTGCATCGAGTATGCCGAGCGCTTGTTCGATGTTGGGTGCAACGATACCGATGTGGTCAAGTCGTACGATCATAAGATCCCTCCCTTTACGGCATGCATCCTAACCGACCAAAAAACAAACAACCTAATCCATACTTGAAATCGGTGTCACGAATTTCGCGCTGTCTCGCGTGCGACCCTGATTCCCCCTAATGCACTGGCCCGATGCCGTAATACCGCGCGCCATCGAATCTGGCAAAGTATTGACCTAACGCGGGGTGACTAATCTGCTCCAACAGCTCGCTAGGCACCAAGTGACGCTCAGCAACGTAGGTCGAGTGCTCCGCTCCATCGACCAGTACGTGGTACCAAGGGCGATTCTTTGGCGGACGACTTCGTGCAACTTGTTCATACCATTCATCAGAAAGACTGAAAACCTGATCCACGCCGAACACCACTCCCCGGTAACCGACCTTGTTGTGTTCAACAATTTGACCGACAAAAAAATCCGCGTTCATGGCTTTCCACTACCGACGCAATCGAGTCGCATTATCCGTAATACCACCCGTCAAGCATAACTTGCGATGGAACATCGTAAGACCGAACAACGTTAGAAAGTTAAGCCATACGGCAATATCGCGTATGCTCAAAAAAAGTTCGTCGGACCAACGATGATTAAACAGGTGAGTTTCTTCAAACGGCGAAAAGATCTTAGTCCGGAAGACTTTCGCAAACATTGGCGTACCAAACACGCTGATGTCGTCCGCCGTTTAAATGGACTCGTGCGTTACGTGCAAAATCACGCGCTCGACTCCAGTTCCGGATTCGACGGCATCGCCGAAGTTTGGTTCGAAGATATGGAATCGATGCGCGCCAATGTTGACACCCCGGAATTAGAGTCCATACGTAAAGATGAAGAGAACTTTATCGATTCGAGCACCATGGGCACGATTCTTACCAATGAATACATCATTAAGGAAACCGGGCCAGTTATTCTGGATCAAAAACTGATGGCATTGGTAAACCGCTTGGACCGCAACGATCCAGCAACGTTTCATTCGATTTATCGAGATCAATTAGGGCCTTTAGTCGCCGCCGTTCCTGGAATCAACCGTTACGTCCAAGCCCATACCCGACCCGGCATCTATAAAACCGACCGTCTGCCACCATACGACGCCGTCGCGTCGCTTTGGTTCGCCGAAATTGACGCGCTCGTTGCGTCGCCAGAAATGCAGGCCGTGAGAGAGGTCGAACACACCATTCTCGATCTAGACCGTACCCGAATCGGCGTCGTTGAAGAGATCGAAATCGCTCTTTAGATTTGACCGGATAGGCAGCACATAACATGCGGCGACACGTCCATCATACGTCCATAGGAATGATCATACTGGCGATTGCCTGCGCGACCTTCTCCCACAGCGACACAACGCCGGAGGTCGCCACTCAATCGCTGTCACGATTTGAAAACGCGCTCGCTGAATACGTCCACAAAAAGGATCCCGCCTATCGCTACGATCTTCGCCAGACAATTTCGGGTAGCGGGTTCACCGAGTACATCATCGAGCTCGTTTCTCAGAATTTTCTTACCCTAGCCGACGTTGATCGAACCGAGTGGCGCCACTGGCTCGTCGTCGTAAAACCTGACGTCATCCGTCACAAAACAGCTTTGGTCTACATAGGTGGTGGCAGTAACCGCGACGACTCACCTCGCGGCGCAAGAGACGAATTCGTTTCCATCGCCGTTACGACGGGTTCGGTCGTCGCTGAGTTGAGCATGGTTCCAAACCAGCCACTTCGTTTCACCGGAGAAAGCAAACGTCGATTCGAAGACAGCCTTATTGCATATACCTGGGACAAGTTTTATCGCACCGGCGACGTTCGCTGGCCAGCGCGGATGGCGATGACGAAAAGCGTAAAAGCCGCCATGGACGCTTTGCAGGAATTCATTCCTGACGTCTCAAATGGCCACACCCTTTCCGATTTCGTAGTCACCGGAGCGTCGAAAAGGGGCTGGACAACCTGGACGATCGCCGCAGTCGATCGACGTGTCCGCGCAATCATTCCAATTGTGATCGATATGCTGAACCTCGTGCCGTCCTTCAAACACCATTGGCGAGCTTACGGCTTCTGGGCCCCGGCGATCGACGACTATGTCGATCAAAACATCATGGCCTGGATGGGTTCCCCGGAGGAACTGGCCCTTCATAAAGTCGTCGAACCATACACGTTCCGACAACGCCTCACCCTACCCAAGCTCATCATCAATGCAACAGGCGACGAGTTCTTTCTACCAACTTCATCACAGTTCTACTTCGACAAGTTGTTAGGAGAGAAGCACCTACGCTATGTACCCAACTCGCGACACAATCTGAGCCGCACCGATGCCATGCAAACCCTACTCGCGTATTACCATAGCGTCCTCAGTGACAGACCACGGCCCCGTTTCGAATGGTCTTTCGAGGCCGACGGATCGATCATTGTCGAATGTGACGAGCCGCCAGTTGTGGCGACGATCTGGTCGGCGGTCAACCCAACAAACCGCGACTTTCGTGTCGACAGTATCGGAAGATCGTGGACTGCCGAAGTGTTGGAGCCCGTCGAGGAAGGGGTGTATCGAGCCCACGTCACAGCCCCCGAGAGCGGTTGGAAGGCTTTCTTGGTTGAATTGACTTATTCCACGACGATCGACGTACCAATGAAGCTAACGACCGCAGTCCGGGTCCTTCCCGACACACTGCCCCACAACTACATCGCACCCGAGTGGCCCGAAGAGGGTTTCATTCGTAGCAAACAACAATGAAATACGGTTTCCATTCGCGTCATCGCAGTCCTCTCTCAAGCACAAGCAATTGATCTCGTTCCTCCGTTTCTTCAGGCATTCCGAAACTAGGGGTACGCTATACTGAAGGTCGAAGCCATTTGGTGTATCGAGAGTCCCCCGCGATGACTCAAGCCTCGCCCTTCTTGGTTGAGCCTCTTGACGCCAGTTTTGGTGCCGTCGTAACCGACCTAAAACTCACAGAACTTGGTGCCAAGGAATTTGAAATGCTGTACGACACCTGGCTCGAACACGCGTTATTGATCTTCCCCAGTCAGTTCCTCAACAATGACGAACAAGTCGTTTTCGCAGAGCGCTTCGGAAATCTCGAGTTCGATCTAGCTTCGATCACGAACGTCGATAAAAGCGGCCAGGCACACTACGACCCAAACGAAGATTGGGTTAAATCCATTAAGGGGAACATGGGCTGGCATTGCGATAGCACCTACATGCCAGTTCAAGCGAAAGGCGCAGTTTTCACGGCCCATACGGTACCGTCTTCTGGTGGTGAAACGGGCTGGGCTGATATGCGCTCCGCTTACGACAATCTCGACAAAAAGATCAAAAAGAAAATCTCGGGGTTATCGGCTTATCACTCGCTCTGGTATAGCCAATCCAAACTGGGTCACAAGCCAAAGGTAGGCGCGGGTTACGGTTTCCACGAACTTGATCCCCCACTGAGACCGTTGGTGAAGGTCCATCCCGAAACTGGACGCCGATCGCTCGTCATTGGGCGGCACGCGTACGGGATTCCAGGCATGGATCCCAAAGAGTCCCAAAAACTGCTTGAGGATTTAGTTGATTTCGCTTGCCAGCCACCACGTATTTACCACCATACGTGGACTGCGGGCGATGCCGTCGTTTGGGACAATCGAAGGCTGCTCCATCAGGGCCGGCCTTGGGACATGAAAGAACCGCGGATCATGTACCACGCCCGTATCGCAGGCGATCCCGAAACGGAATTTGCGGCCCACGCCTAAACAATCGGCCTCCCATGAGGGATTGCGGGACAGCCGCCGTATCTTTTGTAGTAATGTAACTCAGGCTTCAAAATTACGGCGATAACAAACATGGAATTCGGCGACTTTAAAGCTACCGAAGCTTTTAACCCGACCTACCAACAAATCAAGGAACTTGAGCTCGAGCCACATATTGTCGATCTCGACGCATACGGTTTTACTGTGATTCCTCCTGAAAAAGTGGCTCCGCCCGATTTTCTAGAACGAATCCGCGAAACCGTTTTGCGAATCGCGTCCGAGAGAACCGGTAATAAGCTTTCCATTGACGAGAACGGCAGTGCAGGGAATTACCAGGGACAACCTCAGACCGACGGACAATTTCTGCTCTATTACCTATTGATGGCGGATCCAATTTTCGAAGAATGGGTGACGAATCCGACGTTGACGACCGTCGCAACCTATCTGATGCACGGCCAACAGCAGCTCTCAAGCTTGACGTCGTTCATTAAGTGGAAGGGCGGAACCTATGGCGAAACGCTAGGACTCCACAGTGATTCCCCACCAGACCGCGACGGCCGCCTACCGCCGTGCTCCGACGTCGCTAACGCCGCCTATTGCCTCACCGACTACACCGAAGAAAACGGTGCTATCGCCATGGTCCCCGGGAGTCACCGCTATTGCCGGACCCCAAACCCAGGAGAAGGGGTAAAAAATGCCGTGCCAGTCGAGGCAAAGGCAGGCTCGTTAATCGCTTGGCACGGGAATATGTGGCATGGAGCCTACCCCAAACAAACTGACGGTCTGCGAATGAATGTGACGAGTTACATGTGTCACAAGCGACTGAAGACCCAAGAAGCGTATCAATGGCGAGTAACGCAAGAGATGTTGAACCGTAACCCACCAGAATTTGCTCGACTCGTCGGCGCTGACGATCACATGGGCTGGGATGAAAAAGGACCCGATTTCTCTCGATTGTTGCAGTACCCCAGTCCCGAGATGAAAAAGCGGATAGCCGAGGCGGCGGCGGCCCACGCGAAACCCGCGAAGGCTGGCTAATCCATCACCGTCTTCGCATGTCGTCGCGATGTTTTTTGTTGTCCAACGCTCCCACGGCGTTAGTGTGTTACGAGCAGTCGGATAATCGATGCCCGCGTTAAGTCGAATCCCGCTCGAGGCGGTCGAAGACGCGGGCGGCGGATGCCTTCGACTCGTCTGTGCACCGGCATCAATCGTCGCTCCGGTACCTGGTCAGTTCTACATGGTGCGCGGGCAATGGGAGGCTGATCCCCTGTTACCTCGTCCGTTCTCCGTTGCTCGTTTTCGCACCGTCAAGGACGAGCAGGTCCAACTTGAATTTCTTCTTCGAATCATCGGACGCGGCACTCGGTTATTAGGGACGGCCCACGAGGGAATTGAACTGGATATTCTTGGACCACTTGGGGTCGGGTTCGAGCAACCGCCCGGCGACTCCGCTTGGATGGTCGCTGGCGGTATCGGAATAGCACCTTTTCCGGCATTAATGGATGCCATTGCGACGCCTACACGGACGTTGAGTCTACTGGTAGGCGCGCGTACCGAAGCCGAGATCCCTGGACTTAAGGACTTTGAGGCGAATCTTACCGGCGGCGTCGAAATTGCTACCGACGACGGTTCGGCCGGCTTCGCTGGGACGGTCGTTGATCTCTTAGCATCGCGCTTAGATCGAGCATCCGATCAAACACCGTCGCAGGTGTACGTCTGTGGACCCCACGCGATGATGGAAGCCGCCGCCGCGGTCTGCAGGGACGCAGGGGTTCCTTGTAGCGTTTCCCTTGAGGCTCCCATGGGTTGCGGTATGGGAACCTGTCGAGGCTGCGTTATCCGAACGTTTCGAAACACGAACTTCACCATCTGCACGGACGGACCGGTGACCGATGCTAACGTCATTTGGTCGGAACAAAACTCACAATGACCACAGATCTATCCGTACGAATTGGCGACTTAATCCTGCGCAATCCAATCCTGACGGCCTCCGGCACATTCGGCTACGCGTCCGAATACGAATCGATGGTGGATTTCAACAAGATTGGTGGGGTCATCACCAAAGGTATTTCACCGGAGCCACGCCTAGGCAACACACAACCGCGTATCTGGGAGACCGAGTCAGGGCTCATTAACGCTATCGGTCTCGATAACGTGGGAGTGAAAGACTTTGAACAATCCAAACTAGACTACTTACGGGAGATCGATTGCGCCGTGATCGTGAACTTTTTCGCAGAAACTGCCGAAGGTTACGCAAAGTTGGCCCGCACCTTGGGCGCCATGGCAGGCGTCGACGCATTGGAAGCGAACATCTCATGTCCAAACGTTAAAGCGGGTGGTCGCGAATTCGGGGTCGATCCCGTGGCGGCGGCAGAGGTCACCATTGCATCGCGCGAAGCAACGAATTGCCCACTCATCGTTAAGCTGTCACCAGATGTCTCCAATATTGGAGACATCGCGTCTGCAGTCGCGGACGCGGGAGCCGACGCCGTTACCGTTGCAAATTCAATGCCGGCGATGGCAATCGATATTGAAAGCCGCCGACCTAGGCTTTCGTTTGGCAGGGGCGGACTTACAGGGCCAGCCATACGGCCCATCGTGACGCGTCTCGTCTATGAATCGGCTCAAGCAACTGACATACCCGTGATTGCCTCAGGCGGAGCTTCGAACTGGCGCGATGTTGTCGAATTCTTGCTTGCAGGCGCGAGCGCCGTTCAGGCTGGAACCGTCAATTTCGTCAACCCACGAGCAAGCGTCGAGATGGCGGAGGGACTCGAAACATACTGCCGACAAAGCGGTATCAATTCGCTCACCCAGCTCGTTGGCGCGGTGGACATGCCATGAAAGGCACGGCTGTACCAGAGGCGATCGGGCGCCCTCTGGAACGCTGCTAAGGACCAGGCCTGAGACAAGCGCCTCGGGACACGGACGCGCTAGGTTTATAGGGCGACAACTCCCTTGATGTAACCGTCGACGCCGCCCCGAGTAACACCCTGCATGAAGACAGGATAATCAGCGATAGGGATTACGTGAGTCACCAGTGGTCTTAGGTCGATGGTGCCTTTCTCCAATAAGCGGATCGCAGGCGGGAATGGATCCCGGTGCTGTGCCGCGGGCGACGAGTTAACGATTGTGAGCGCCTTCCCGTGCCATACACTTGGGTTGAATCCCGCCGTGTCGCCCTTGATCCATCCGAATAAATTTATCAGCCCAGCCCGTTTGACAATGTCGGCAGCGAGGTCGAGCCCTTGCTGTGAACCACTAGTATCGACGACGACGTCAATGCCACGACCACGGAGGTCGTTGCGGACGTCGTCAAAGCTATCTGCCGTGACGTTGTGGGCTTCGCCTGCACCCATGTCCAACGCGAGTTGTAACCGATCGTCATCAATATCGAGGGCAATCATTTGATCTGCACCGACGCCAGCAAGTCCCTGCAGCATCATCAAACCCATGAATCCACAACCCACCATGGCTAACCGCTCGCCAGCGCGCAGTCGACAAACATCCATCCCAGTCACAACACACGAAACGGGTTCAACGACCCAGTGCTCGTCCGCTAGCTCGGAGTCTGGAATCCGATAAAGGCTCCTTGCTCGCGTGTTACGTAACCGCGCAAACCCACCGCCCACGACGCGCTGACCGATCTCGATGTCCTGGACACCGGGACCCAGTTTAGAAACATAACCCACCCCCTCGTGCCCTGGCGGTGCTGCAGACGGCGAATCACCCCCTGCGCGAAACGTTTGTATATCCCATGCACATATCCCACACGCAGCGACTTCGACTTGGACTTCACCAGGACCGGGGTCATCCACATCGATGTCGACCAGCTCGGCACCGCCCCCAGCTGTGTACCGTACGTTCTTTACTTTCATGACCAACCTCTGCGAGCTATACGGGACCCCCATAATTGCCCGGCCACTTCCGATTTACCACCCATCGTGGTTATGAACTAGAGGATCAACGGTGAACCGATTCAACCGACGGCGACACCGGTTTTCTTCACTACACGGGGCTTCAGATATCGGACATCCCATTAATCCGCTAACGGGTGAGGACGAAGCTGAAAGCGGACAATCTCACTCGTCATACTTGGACCACCTTCAATATGTCCGTGCACACTCGTGTTGTTACTGGCCCACAGACCTCGTCCCTTCCATCCTGCGTCGGGATCGTCAATTCGCCCATCCAGACCCCTCTGATAAAACCCCAACGGGTATGGCACCCGCAACGTGACCATTCGGCCTTCCGACGCCGCGCCGGCCCGGATCCAGTCTCGGACCAACTCGATATCCGAATCGCTTAACCCCGGACCTCCTGGGGGCATTTGCTGACCTGCATCGACGCTACCCAGTAATTTCTGCATTAAGTAACTGTTGTCGGGATCGCCTGGCTTAACGCGCTTGATTGAACTGTCCCCGCTACTCGCGACATCTACAAGACTGGCAAACGAAGATCCCGCCGATAGATCGAGTCCTCCGATACTACTAGCTGCCGTATGACAGCCGGACACAGCGCAATTAGGAGTCAAAATATTGTTCTGCACATCGGCGAATTGATCCGGTACCCATGCGATTAACGAATCGGACGTCGTGCCATTCGCGATCGGTACGTTCTTACCCAACCCCATGGTATTGAACTGGTCGACCCAAAGGTAATAGTGGAAATCCGCGCTCCCCTGGGTAGCCGCACCTTGCATCTGCGGACCAGGCGTCGGGTGCAAGGTCCACCCTTCAGGACAGTGTTGACCCGTCGCGGTTGGTCCGTTCAGTACTCCACACTTGCTCCGATCGAAGCTGGCGATATGGCCGCTACCGGAAAGCGCCGTCCAAATGATCCCGTTACGATCGATGTCAAGGCCACGAGGACTAAATCCCCACCCCGAAATCGGTACAGCATCCGTATTGAATGGGGGCTGGTACTGCTCGGTGAGACAGGTTTCTGGGTCCAAACGCAAAATCTGACCGGGCACCCTATCCGGCGTTAGGTTGTCGTTCCAGACGTAGGGTCGCGTAAACCATACCGATCCGTCGGCAGGATTTTGAATAATGCCGTACGAAAACCCCAACACCCGTTTATCTTTCGATTCATCAAACGCGTCCCATGGTTCGACATAATCGTCATCCAACAGCCCATTGCCGTTGGTATCGAGGACTGTGGGACACCAACCCTGAGAGGCTTGCTCGTCACCGGTCTCATCAAACTTCTTCGTGTCGAACCAACCCAACGCACGATAATCGCCCGAAAGCCACAGCATGCCGCTATCGTCATCAGCGAACTGAAGATGATGCGTACCGTAACAAGTATCGATCAGCACGAACTCGCCGCTGGCAACGTCGTAGTACGAAAGCTGCCGGATACTGTCTTCAATTGGGAACCGCTGGACGGAGGGATGGTCGGAGTTCATACACCAATCAAGATTCTCGTTGGGACGAATACTCGACGTCATCCACAAACGATTCTGATCGTCAAACATTGGGTTATGGACATTGGCACCCGACCCCGTCGGTGACGTCCGCACCGGGACATCAAGCCTGGTCGATTCGTTGGTCTCGGGATCAGTGAACACAAGCGCACCACCACCAACGGCAAATACCGAACCATCCGGATAACGTTCGGGATCGCGTTTGTCGGTCGACACGTTGTCGTGAACAAAGCCGTTGTATACACCCGACCAACTCCACTGCGTCAGGACGATGTTCTGTTCAATTCCGTCCGGTCTCGGAGGTGCTTCAGGTGTTTCCCCGGCGACGATGCGGTCTGTCCAATTCGTGAACGTATCCAAAGCCGCGTCGCGACCAAGGCTATTCATCTGATCATTCATCTGCCCGTTTAACTCGACGCGCTGATCCCAGCCGTCCCGAACCGACGCGTAGCTCTCGGGATCCGCGATCACTCGGGTCGCCAGATTGCCCATCTGATGACACAGCTGACAGCGGTCTTTGAGACCGTCGATCCATTGCGCTTGGTTTTCCATATTAGTGTTGATGCCGTTGCCGCTCGAACCGGTTCCTGGGAACTGATCCGCCGCGGGAACTTGCATGAGCGAATACCAATAATTGGCCGGGTAAATCTGCGCCGCATCGACTTCGCTCGGGGCAACGTCCTGACGGATCGTGACCTCATTTCCGGGACGCACCAACTGCTTGGCGGAATCCAGCAATCCATAACCTCGGCTCCAAACGTCGAACCAGACATCAGGGACCTCGGGAATTAGAAAGTGTCCGTCATCGTCGGTGACAACGATTTTTCTAAAAGGCGTTTGCAAATCTGCAGTTTCAGCAATCACCCAGACGCCACCTTCACCGCCGCTTGTACTAGTGACTACGCCGGTGATGGTGTTACTGGAGATCGCGGTCGCGTCGACCGTCCATTCATATGCGGTAGTGTTACTTTGGTTTGCCGCTGCATCTCTGCCACGAACCTCGTAAGTATGGGTCCCATCACTCAAGTCAGATTGAGTCGCCGGAGACTCACAGACAGAAAAAGTTCCTCCGTCCAACGCACACTCAAAGATGACACCATCCTCGTCAGCGCTGAACGAAAAGGTCGCTTGGCCCGAAGTCGTCAATCGTTGTGGCCCCACCGTGACCACGACGGATGGCGGAATCGTATCCACTGTCCAATCCTGAATGGCCCACGTGGGATCTACTGTGCCATTGGTGTTCGTGGCCCGTACTTCAAAGCGATGCGCACCATCGCTCAAATCAGCAAGTTCCTCCGGGCTAGTACAGCTGTAAATGGATCCACTATCTAACCGGCATTGGAACGTGGCATTTGTCTGGTTTGCACTGAACGCGATGGTCGCCGCATCTGAGTTATCGGGGGTTGTCGGAGCATCGGTGATGGTAGTTTGTGGAGGCGTATCCACGGCGACCGGCTCACTCCCACCGCCTCCACCGCCGCCGCACGCGCTGAGATAAAAAATAACGACCAACCAAACACCAAATCGGCAACCAACCTGAGTTATTTGCGATAAAGCGAACATGCTTTTTCCCCGCGAACATCGAGTTTGCGCCGCACCCAGCAACCATAAACCGATCGTCCAAGCAGTCAACCTAGGTGGTTTCTATTCAGGCTCACGGCTTCGACACGAAAACAGCAAAACGCAACGAGAGCAGATTATTGTCTCGGAACATCTGTTTAATTATCGGCCGTCGTCGTTCTATCCATCCTTCAAATTATCGGCATAATGATGGACTCAAGAGGGGGACGAACCAATGGCCAGGGCAACCATCGGTGGGCTCGAAATCGAGTACCGAATCTACGGTGAGGGTACGCCCGTGCTCTTCGTCCACGGCGGGTTTGGTGGTCCCAACAGTTCGTTGTTACCCAGTCCCAACGCCATTACTCAGGATATTCCGAACGGATTTCAGCTCGTTACATTCGATCGACGGTGTGCCGGTGAATCCGACTACACGCTGGAGTGGTTTGACCTCGCCGACATTGCTTCCGACGCGTACGGATTAATGCAATATCTAGGCTTTGAACAATCGATCGTGGTCGGCTCTAGCATGGGTGGCATGGTGGCATTGCAATACATTCACCTATTTTCTCACTCCGTCACAGCTCTTGGTTTGATGAACACCGGCGCCGACCTTATGTCACGCACGAACTGGGGTCAGCGACTCGCCCACCAGGTCAGCCGGCACAAAAACGAAGGGGACGAAAACATTTTCGCCCAATACCGCGAACGGCTTCGCAATCCAACGCCAACAGCCATGCCGCAAGGCACTTCGTCTGAGGCGCAAAAACAAATCGAAGCAGGACGGAACGCGTACATGAACGCCCTTGCGAAAACGAGTGACGAAGATCTCTGTCGCTACCATGCCGGCATGATTCGCAATGCCTCGGCGTTTCTTGGTCACGATTTCACAAAAACCTTGGAGAATATCGCGGTACCCACGCTGATCGTTCACGGCGACGCCGACGATGTCGTGCCCTATGAATACGGCGAACAACTCGCCGCCGGGATCGCCAATTCGAAATTCGTCACCGTACCGAATGCGCGACATGGAATATTGAGTTATGGCGAAGCTCGTGAGGCGCTCAGCAACTGGCTCTTGAGCCTGTAAAAAGCCGCTAACCGGCACCAACCCCACTTCCAATCTAATGTTGACGACGCTAATGCGAATGGTCTGACCTTGAAAAGTAGGCACCCGTTCGTTCAAAAACCACGGTCGGCACTCCGATCGCCTCTTTCAACGCCACATCTCTATCCCACACATTGTCAATCGCCACAATAGACCGAGCTTCGCGCCAACTAATGTGGTTCAAATGGAACAGTGGCGAAACCAAGGGGAAGAACTGCAAAGGCCAGTCGGTCCCGTAGTACATCCGCTCGTTAAGTTCTTCCCTCGTTAGTGCATGCGCCAACGAGTTGCGCCGATTAACCTGCGTCAAGCTCGATATGCCGACTGCGAGATTGGGGAAAGTCTCGATCATCGTGTTCAGCCGTTCGTAATTCGATATCCCATCGTTCATGCCCGTGCTTCCAATGTGCGCCGCCATGACACGTACGCCAAGTGAAAGCGGGAGCCTAAGCCGATCCGGATCTCCCAATTCATCCCGCGCGTGCGCGAACGACCTCTCCTGTCCCGTATGGGTCAGCAGCGGCATATCGAGCTCAACCAATTTACGGTAAAACGGAATAATCGCCTCATCCGCTGGATCAATGTGCATGATGTTGGGGATCCACTTCACCAACAAAGCACCCCCATCAGCTACGCGTTCCAGCCTGTCCACTGCATCAAGGCGATACGGATTGACGCTTGCACCAAACTCAAGGTTCTCGAATCGTGGCAACTCGCGCATGAGAAACGAGTTGGGGACGTATATCTGTGTCTGGTCAACGTCCAGTTCACCACGCGCGTTGACGACGCCATCCATCGCGAGCACCACGGCACGTGCGACCCGTCTCGATTCGCCAACCTGTCGAGAAATATTTCGTAGAACAACGACGTCGCCCTGCGTTTCGATCTCTTCCATCGAAACGCCCAAAGCGTACAAGTAAATTGGAAATTTGTAGCTTGAGCGCATGGCATCGTTCACAAACGCTCCGCTACCGCGAACACCAAGCCCGGCGGTATGGACATGCATGTCCAAATAGTCGGTCCGGGGGACATCGACGATACGCGATAACGTGGGTGTCAGGAGCCAAACGATCACACCAGTCACCAGCACCAGGAGGATCCCAACAAGTCCGTTGCGCAGAGCCCTCAAGGCAACACATCCTGGTCATCAAATTCGCGACCCATACGTTCTTTCATGACACGCATCAGATACCTTTCCAGTGCTTCACTCGCACGCTATGTTACAAGAACGCTCGTGGCGGAGATCGACGTTGGATCTCATCTACAACGAAAAAAAGAAGGCTCATAAGACAATGAAACAACGCGTGTTGGTAACAGGCTCCGAGGGTGGCGTCGGTAGGGCCGTTTGCAAGCGGTTGAGCGATGAGGGACATACGGTTTATCGCTTTGATCGACTCGCGAATCTCGACCTCAACAACGCTATCGCTGGCGATATCACTAACCGGGATCAGGTGCGTGAAGCAACACACGACATGGATGCGATTATTCATCTTGCGGCCACCCCGGACGAGGCCGATTTCCTCGAAGAACTCATCGAACCCAATGTTCGCGGACTCTACAACGTTTGCGACGCCGCCAGAGAAAACGGGGTAGCGAGACTGGTTCTAGCAAGCTCCGTACAAGTAGTTTCAGGCCACCGATGGGACAGCATGGTTCAAATCGAGCATGGTCCCAAAGTTATTAACCACTACGCCCTCACCAAACTTTGGGCAGAACAGATCGGTGAAATGTATGCGCGGGTGTATGGCTTATCGGTCATCGCAGCGCGTCTTGGCTGGCTACCGCGGGATCCCAGCCACGCCGAGGAACTTCAGGCGAGTCCAGTCGGAACCGATGTCTACCTGAGTCATGACGATGCTGGTCGTTTCTTTACTGCTTGTATTAACGCATCAATGCAAGAAGGCAATTTCGAAATCGTGTTTGCAACCAGTAAGCCTCTACGCCACGTCCGCATCGATCCAGAACCCGCCCTACGCGTGGTCGGCTATCGCGCTCGCGATACCTGGCCCGAAGGACACGCGTTCCCCCCGTAAGCAAGCATTATCTCGCGATATTCAAGTGAGCTTCGTCAAAACCCACCTTGAGCCGATACGGCAATCAACAACTGACCGGCGAGTCCTGCGCTCCGATGGACGCTAAATTCACCGACCTCGGGCGCGGATACAATTTCGACAAATGCCTCCTTCGAGGGGTATTCCATAATTGCGGCGACGTCCCATAATTCATCCACCTCGCCAAGCATCAGGTGCTCGGCACGACCTCCAAAAACCAAACGACCGCCTTTGGAGATAACGAACGGGGCCATCTTCTCTGCATACAAGTTGTATGCTTCCGCCCCACTCAACTCCGACGATCGACCATCGGCATACTCGGCACGTTCCTTAAACTTGAGCAAATTCAGCATGGAAACTGGGCCCTCGAAATCGCTAGCCAATAAGTTCTGTAGCTGCTCTTGCGTCGGTGTCACCGCGTTTAAAACATTCATTTTCAAAATCCTCTACCAGTAGATGTGTATTTCAATTGGATGCACGGGTTATACGCCGGTATATCACGACAAACCTATGTATCGGGCAGACCTCGCTAGAGTTCTTCGGGTCGATGTATTTTCAAGAAATCTCGCGTCAGCAATGGTTCGGGCATGCCGATGATATAGACCACCCGATCTTTAACCTCACCTTCTGCATGCAAGGTTCGTTTCGGGATGGTGACTTTGTCACCGGGGCCCACTTGTGTTGTGTCTCCCGAATCACCGTCAAAAAAAGATGTTTCACCTTCCATTACGTACGCGCAAACGTCTTGGCTGTGCCAATGTACCTCGACCCCGGGATAAGCGGGCGAGACGAACGTCGTCGGCCAAGTACTATTATTTCGAATGTCGGTTAGCACGTCGTCTTTCGAAGCGAAAAACGACTTCTCTACAAGAATACCCATTCCGGGCCCCCGTCAATCTCGACTGACTCCAACTCCCGATACGATCACCTTCGCTTGGCGATTTCAACCGTTGCAGATAGCAGCCACGTCCTCGGACAAAACCTGATGTTCCAACCAAAATGACCATTGACTGTACTCGTCGGGATTGGGACAGTGTTCGGCATCGTGTAACGACCGTGACTGGAACCAACGAGCAATGAGTTACGCTGAACATAGAACAATTATCGACGTCGACAGCCACGTCATCGAGCTCGACGATTTTCTCTCGAACGTTGCGCTCCCTGACGACGCACCACTCATTCCAGATGTTACCGAACAAACAGAGCTTCCATACGTGAAAGCCTGGGCGGATCGCGGCCGTTCGTTACTCGAGAAACGTCAGAGTGATCCCGAGACCATGGCTAAATTTGAAGCCTCGCTGACGGACGCACGCAAGGGCGGATTCACCCGACTCGGAGCCTTCGACCCCGAGGAACGATCCCACGCGCTTGACCTTCTTGGATTTAAGTCGCAGTGGGTGTTACCAACCTTTTCATTTCATCAAATCGCACACGTCGACAACCTCGACCAGTTGGAAGCCGGCGCACGAACCCTCAATTGTGCGATGGGAACGTTTTGCGCGCATGACGATCGTTTGCGGGCGATCGGTTACATTCCGCTAACTCTCGGACCCGAGATTTCGCTACAACTCATGCGCCAAGGATTCAAGGATGGTTGTTACAGCTTTATGGTCGATACCAATGAACCGGACCCCAAGAAAATCTCGTTCACGCACCTCGACTTCGATCCCGTCTGGGCCGAATTTGCGAGTCACAACGCCCCCTTCGTGACCCATGTCGCCGTTAACGGCCATTACGATCGGATCCCTCGCAGCTTTCGTCGTAACGGCCGCGGAACGCTAGAGCTCGGCGGCGACGCACCGGCCGGAGAGATCGGTATGGTCACCATCAAAAACAGCGTGGAGATTTTTCTCTCCGCAATGATCTTCGATGAGGTTTTCGAACGCCATCCGTATCTGCGAGGGATATCGATGGAGCATGCAGCATTCTGGATCCCGTCGTGGATGCATGCACTCGACTTTGCAGCGGCCAACTATAAACACCAACGGAAGTTCCAGCGATTGCCGTCAGAGACCGTCAGAAAACACCTTAGGTTTTCGCCGTTTGCAGGCGAGCCGGTCGGCTGGATTATTGAGAACGTAGGGCCGGAGATACTTGTATTTGCGTCCGATTACACCCATCCGGAAGGCACGTCGGACCCGATCGGAAAATTTGAAGCGAGCATGACCAATTGTGATCAGGCCACCATGGATGCGTTTTATCACGGCAATATGGAAGCGCTGATGGGTGTTTCCGCGTAATCGCACCCGCAACACTCGGAACTTAAATGCGTCTTACTCGTCCCGAATGCGACCCAGGAGAAGACTCGCAATCTCTGGTCCATGAGTTTCCTGAAGGAAATGACCGGCATCCACGCCATCAAAGGTCGCTTGCGGATAGAAGCTCGCCCATTTGCGACCCCAATCCTCGTTAAATGTTTCGTCGCGAAGACCCCAAATGAAATGGACTGGACGTTGCCATGAGCGCAGCGCTTCAAAATTTTTTGTTTGAACCTCCGCGTTTCCACCTTCTGGATTGTCAAACGGTAAAGACAATGGGAAACGTCGAGGCCCGGCCTTGGAAGCTCTATCCGGGAACGGAGCTTCATACGCATCATAGGCCGCGTCGGGGCTTAACGGCGTCGATCCATTCGGGTAATTGGTGAGAAAGTTCTGCAACACGAAACCGCATCCTTGCACCTCATCCATCCTGCCTCCTTCATGCCACAAGCGATTCCAGCGTTTCAGCCCATCACTGTACGTGTGCCACGGGCCGTGCAACCAGGTGTTCATAATCGTCAAACGCTCGAAGCGACCAGGCATGTCAGCCACTTGTCGCAAGCCGATTGGACCACCCCAGTCTTGGCACAAAAGCGTGATGTTCTCTAGCGACAAGCTCTGAATGAGATGCGTCAGCGCTTGACTGTGCCGTTCGATCGAATACCAAGCGTCATCCAAGACCTTGTCACTCTTACCAAAACCAACGTGGTCGGGCGCGATGCACCGATAACCAGCGTCCACAAGATCTGGAATCATCCGTCGATAAAGGTACGAGGAGGTCGGCATGCCATGAAGTAGCAACATAATGTGGCCATCCGAGGGACCCTCGTCGACGTAATGCATGCGAATGCCCTGCCAGTCTACGTAGTGCGGCTCGTAGGGATACTCCATCCAGCAGGAAAAGCGTTCGACCGGTGTCCTATATGTCTCGACCATGTGTCAATTCGTCCCTCCCTAGCGCATCAAACTTACACGGTTACCGACCACAAAGCCCGCCGGAATCTCGGCGATGGCCCCTTGCGACGCCGTCGCAAGGACGAATACTCTATCGTCTGAATAATTGGATAAAAGCAGTTATGGCACACAAGTTTTTTGTATCGATTCTCTTGGCTATTGCATACGCACCGGCATCCCTCGGAGCGCACCATGAAGCCTTAATTCAAGATGCACTCTCCGCTGCACCACCGACGTTGGTCGATTCAGTATCGGTCGTTGACTGGGACGGCAACGTCTTGCGTCAAGGCACCAGTGACTACACCTGCATGCCAACGCCCCCCAACGTCGCCGGAACTCAGCCGATGTGCCTTGACGGTCCGTGGAAGACGTGGGCCGACGCATGGAGCAACAAGAAACCACTCAACATCACGCGCCTTGGCATTTCTTACATGCTCCTCGGCGATGAAGGCGCGAGCAATATCGATCCTTATGCGACCGGCCCCACCGACGATAACGAGTGGATCGACGAGGGACCACATCTCATGATCGTTGTTCCGGATGCATCGCTGCTCGAAGGGATTCCAACGGATCCGTCGCAAGGTGGTCCGTACGTGATGTGGAAGGGCTCGCCCTACCAGCACATCATGGTGCCTGTCGGACCTAGGTAGTGAGCCAGCTCTAACAGGAGACTGCGCCCGCGCCGCTTAGGGCGAACGCGGGCGTCGTCGCTTACCGCGAACACGACTATTACGTCGGTCTGTCCCCACCGATCGTCACGCGCTCCATCAAGCGTTCTTGATCGCCAAAGTCCGGGACTCCGTAATGTTGCACCGACCGGTTATCCCAAAACGCCACCGAACGAGTTTGCCAACGAAATCGGCATTGGTATTGTGGTTTCGCGACTAACGCGTACAGCGACGCAAGCAGTTCCTTTGATTCATCGGCATCCATGCCGTCGACACGGGCAGTAAAACCACCGTTCACGAACAACGATCTCCGTCCCGTTACCGGATGGGTGCGAACAATCGGATGCCGAACTTCCGGATATTCTCGACGCCATGCGTCGATTTGTTCTTCGCTCTTACCGATTGCCCGCATGCGTCGTCGGTGGCTGATGTGATCATGCACGGCATAAAGTCCATCAAGATTCTCTTGCATGTCGTCCGACAAATCGTCGTAGACCCGCTCCATATCGGCGAAGACCGTGTCACCGCCATACTCCGGCACGGAGCGACCGTAGAGCACCGAGCCTAACGGCGTTTCCTCCCGCCACGTCTCGTCCGAATGCCAACCTGCCGCCGCGGCGTTGTAGATGAGCATGATGTTTTTGAAATCTGCCTTAGACGCCGACCACGGATGCACGTCCAACACGTCCCCAAAATACCCGGAAAAGGCAACATGTTGTTCACTGGTTAGATGCTGATCGCGGAAGAAAAGCACCTTATTTTCGACGAATTCGTGTTTCAGCCAATCCACGGTTGAGTCATCGAGGGAAGACCCAATATCGATATTCGATATTTCGGCCCCGAGGGTGCCGGTGACCTTTTCTATGGTTGGCTTCGTGCCCATTGTTCCTTGCTCCTATCTTTCGTGCTGATGACTACGAGGACACCGTTGTTGTTAACGAAATGCTGAGACAATTTGCTCTTCGAAACGCTTTAGCATCTCGACATCCCCCGACGGAACGCCACCAAACATGATTTCGGCGATGCCTGCGTCTTGGAATCCACCAATCCGATCCACGATGTATTGGCGCGAACCAGCCACGGTTCCCGGCCCTAAGCCTTTCACCACGCGATCGATCATTTCCTGATCTTCCGTCAGATAACACGGCATCAACAACGTCCGCCGGATCTCAGCAGGATCTCGGCCAACATCCTCGCAATGTTGGTCGAGTATCTGCGCTTTGTGTTGATAGTACTCGAGGGACATACCACCTCCAGCCCAACCATCGAGATTCATGACGTCGCCAAATTTAGCAAGCGTCCTTAGCGTACGTTTGGGTCCGGTCCCTCCCACCATGATCGGAATGGGTTTGTCGTAGGATCCTGGCGATAGACGAGCTTTATCAATCTGATAATAAGTTCCGTTGAAATCCACCGGATCCTCGTCGTGAACCAAAAGTCGGATGATTTCACAGGCTTCTTCAAAGCGATCCTGCCGTTCTTTCATCGACGGGAACGTCCAGCCGTACGCTTCGTGTTCGCGTTTGTACCAACCGGCGCCAATAGCGAGAGTGAACCGTCCTTCGCTCATGGTGTCGATTGTTCCGGCTATCTTCGCCGTCAATCCGGGGTTTCTATAAGTGTTCCCCAGGACGAGATTCCCTAAACGAAGCTTTTTGGTCATGCCACCAGCGAACGCGATGGCCGACAATCCCTCGAAGGCAGTGAGCGCCTCCTGATCGTGGTTGGCTCCCGGCGGAATGAAGTGATCCGCGAACCAAACGCTGTCCCAATCGCCTGCCTCCATCGCATCTACAGAGGCCTTAACGGCATCCCAATTGGTGCGATAGACATTCACTTGAACTCCGAACTCCATGTCGTTCCCCTTCCCTGCGCTAATTTGTCGTGTCGAATGGAAGATCATAACGAACCACACTCTGTTGACCAATGTGGCCCGTCGTATCCGATCAGGAAGCACGACCAACACGGTTGAGCTCCGCTGGCATAATGCTCGCTATGATTGAACTCCGCCGCGGAACAATCGGGGCGCTCAGTCGAGGAGAATCAATATTCCACGAACGCTAATTAACGGCGTCATGCTGAACTACGAAGTCGTTGGTGAAGAAGGACCATGGATCGTTCTAACACCCGGAGGCCGTGGTGACCTCGAAGGCATCCGCTATCTTGGTAATCGATTGGCCAAGGAAGGTTTCCGCGTCCTCCTGCACGATCGTCGGAATTGCGGCGCGTCCGAGATCCGCATCAAGGGCGAAATATCCGAGCAGGAAATCTGGGCCGACGACGTATATGCGCTGCTAAAACAATTAGAAGCAACACCCGTCATTGCCGGCGGCGGATCCGCCGGCTGTCGGCTGTCGTTACTGCTAGCGTTGCGGCATCCTGAAGCGGTGCGCGGACTCTTGTTGTGGTGGGTAACGGGAGGGGACGTGGCGTCAACCCACCTCGGCCACGCCTATTACGGACAATTCATCGAAGCCGCAGAAAAGGGCGGGATGGAAGCCGTCTGCCAGACGGATTATTTTGCCGCGCGGATCGACTCGAATCCACACAACCGAACTTACCTCCTGAAACTCAATCCCCTGGATTTTATTAACACCATGTCGTCATGGCGGGACTTTTTCATCGAAGGCGCTCGGTTGCCCGTGATTGGCGCTTCGGAGAAGGAACTCGAGTCCATCAACCTGCCCGCATGCATCGTTCCGGGGAACGACGCGATACACCCCCAAACTCGCGGTGAGCATTTGCATCGCTTGTTGTCTGGAAGCGAAATTCATTACATCCGTACCGCACCCGAACAGAAGGAGTTGGCCGGACGCGATCCCAAAGACATCATGCGTGAAACCGGCACAAGGTTGGGCAATATCTTCGTCGAATTTCTCTCGAAAAATTTTCAACCAAAAATAATATAATACTTAAATAACAATGCTTTACGTATATATTATCGATTCTTTCGAAGTCAATTTAACTAATTGACGCCTGTTTCACCCTACGTGTCCGACCAACACCCTCGACGCCAAAGGGCTGCAATACGTTTGTAATGCTGGCGTAGATCCTGGCTGTTTTTCCGTCAACATTTGGGGTAATTTGATCGCTGGGGGGTATTGGACTCATGCATTCCGAGTCCGATTTTTGCTTTTGAAGACAAAACACATCGCCTCCACGAACGCTGTATTGAACTTTTGATGGTTCGCAGTCTGAGCCTGGGCCGGTAGAAGCGTTATTTGGGCGATGATACGGGGGCTTCGGCTCGACCGGACAGGACGGTTCGACATGCATCACAAACGATTAGCGACCTTATTCGTAGCAGCACTCTTTACCGTGGCAAGTGCATCGGCAGAGATAACATTCGAGCACGTCGCCGCGTACGTTGCGACGGCGGCCAATGACGACCCTCAGCTTTCCGCAGATGGTAAATTGATCGCGGTACAGCGCAATAGAGACGGCAACGAAACGGTCGACATCATCAAGCTCGATGGAGGAGACGTTTTAGA
>ERZ651768.501-NODE-501-length-29614-cov-5.162982_pt1 | contig 29614 bp, 25 predicted proteins | sample MGYA00514754_ERZ651768 | MGnify/ENA metagenome assembly ERZ651768
ACAGTCATAGATGAATTAAAAAGAATTTTTCCAGATAATAAAAATTCAAATGAATTAATTAGTTTGTTTAAAAATACATATTTAAAATCTGATTGTTTATCAGATGCTACAAGAAATTTTGTTCATTTGTTATTTAGAAAATATAACTTATTAATTATCGATGCAAATCATAAAGATTTAAAAAAATCCTTCAGAGATTTTCTAAAGAAGGAGGTTAAGGATAGCTCTATAAAAAAATCATCTTTATCAACTCTAAAAAAGTTAGAGAAATTAGATTATAAAGTTCAAGCACATACTAGAGATGTTAACTTATTTTATATTGAAAAGAATGAAAGAAAAAGAATTATAAAGAAAAAGAATCATTTCTTGATTGAAGGAAGTAAAAATAAATTAGAACAAAAAAATATTGTAGATTCAATTGAAAATAATCCTGAAAAATTTTCGCCAAATGTTTTATTTAGAACAATTTATCAAGAATATTTGTTGCCAAATTTATGCTATATTGGTGGACCAGCAGAGATCGCTTATTGGCTTCAACTAAAAAAATCTTTTGAGAGTTTTAAAATAACTTTCCCAATTTTATTAAACAGAAATTCTATTTTATTAATTTCTTCCAGGGAGATAAAAAAATTAAAAACATTAAATATCGATATTAAAGATATTTTTTTAGACATAAATAAATTAACAACAATAAAAACTAATGAATTTTCAGAATTGAATATAGATTTTTCAGAATTAAAGAATATTCTAAAGAATCAGTTTAAATATTTATTTGATATTTCATCCAAAACAGATTATTCTTTTACAGGAGCAGTTAAGGCGCAGGAGAAAAAACAATTAGATGGAATTGATAATTTGGAAAAAAAGCTATTAAATGCTCAAAAGAAAAAGTTTTCAGATCAAATATCAAGAATTACAGAATTAAGGAAAGAATTATTTCCGAATGACACTTTACAAGAAAGAACAGCCAATTTTTCAGAATATTATTGTGAATACGGATATAAAATTATAGATATATTAAAGAAAAATATTAAGCCTTTAAACAAGAGATTTTCAGTAATTGAAATTAGCTAAATATTATAATTTTATTCTTTTTATTTTATAAAATCTATTTCTATTTTTACACATGGGAAATAATGTATTGATTGTTGATTTTGGATCTCAGTATACTCAATTGATTGCTAGAAGAGTAAGAGAGCTAAATATATATTCTGAAATACATCCATTTAACAAAATCCCTTCAGACTTAAATAGATATAAAGCAATAATTTTGTCAGGAAGCCCATTTTCTGTAAGAGATAAAAATGCACCTATGATAGACTTTGATGCAATAATAAATAGTAAACCAGTTCTTGCAGTTTGTTATGGAGCTCAGTTGCTAGCAAAGGAAAAAGGAGGTTTAGTTTTACCTTCCAATATTAGAGAATATGGCAGAGCAAACTTGGATTATATTAGCAATGATAATTGCATATTTGATAATATTAGCAAGGGAAGTCAAGTTTGGATGAGTCATGGGGATACAATTAAAAACCTTCCAAATAATTCTACTTTGTTAGCAAGTACTTCCGATGTTGAAAATGCGGCATTTAGAATTAATGATAAAGATATTTATGGACTTCAATTTCATCCTGAAGTCTATCATACAATAGATGGAAAAAAAATATTAGAAAATTTTCTTTTAAAAATTTCAAAATTAAAACAGGATTGGACACCTGACTCATTTATTGATCAAACAGTCTCATTTCTTAAATCTGAGCTTAAAACTGATAAAGTAATTTTGGGTTTATCTGGTGGAGTCGATTCAACTGTAGCTGCAGTATTATTAAACAGAGCAATTGGAGATAATTTGCATTGCATTTTTGTAAACAATGGTCTTTTAAGAAAAAATGAATTTGAAGATGTTCTAGATCAATATAATGGAATGAATCTAAATGTTAAAGGCATAGATTATTCCTCTAAATTTTATCAGGCTCTAAAAGGTATAGAAGACCCTGAATTAAAGAGGAAAAAAATAGGGAAGGTGTTCATTGATGCTTTTAATTTTGAGTCTAAAAAAATTAAAAATGTTAAATGGTTAGCTCAGGGAACAATTTATCCTGATGTTATTGAAAGTATATCAGCTACTGGAGGCCCTTCAGCTACTATTAAAAGCCATCATAATGTTGGAGGACTGCCAAGCTATATGAAATTAAAAGTTGTAGAACCATTAAAATTATTATTTAAGGATGAGGTGAGAAGGGTAGGTTATCATTTAAAGATTAATCCAGAAATATTAGGAAGACATCCTTTTCCAGGGCCAGGACTTGGAATTAGAATTTTAGGTGAGATAAATTCTGAAAAAGTTAAAATATTACAAGAAGTTGATAGCATTTTTATTAATTCATTAAAACAAGAAGGATTATATGATAAGGTTTGGCAGGCTGGAGCTATGTTATTACCTATAAAAAGTGTAGGAGTAATGGGAGATGAGAGAACTTATGAAAGATGTGTTGTTTTAAGAGCCGTTGAAAGTACTGATGGAATGACTGCAGATTGGGTTAATTTGCCTTATGATTTTCTTCAAAATGTTTCAAATAAAATAATTAATAGGGTTAAAGGTGTAAACAGAGTTGTTTACGATATAAGCTCAAAACCACCAGCAACTATAGAATGGGAATAAGAAATTTAAATAAGGGAATATTTTTCTTTTTAATTGTATTTATGTTTGTGAATTATACTCAATCACAAACAGACTTTATAATTCATAAGGTTAGAAAAAATCAAGATATAGAGAAAATTGCAATGATTTATGATGTTGATGTAAATATTATTTTAGAATTTAATCCAAACACAGAAATAAAAAAAGGCGTTAAACTAAAGATTCCTAGAATATTTAATGAAAGTAAAGAAGAATTAAACATACCTGAAACTCAAAACATAATTAAGAGTGAAACTAATTTAAATTACGAATCTTTAATTGGAAACATTACTGATTATAAAAAAAAGAAGATCGCAGTTATGTTACCATTTAGAACTAAAAATATAAATTTTGATTCTATAGAGGATTCAAAAGAAATTATCAAAAATGATAAGCTTTTAAATATATCACTTGATTTTCTGTTTGGAATTGAAATGGCAGTTGATTCATTTTCAAAATTTGGAATTGATGTTGAAGTTAAAATTTTTGATACAGGTGCAGATAGGAATATAATTCATGAATTAATTAAAAAAAATGATTTTTCTTCCTATGATTTAGTAATTGGTCCCTTAACTTCAAATGCTTTTAAGTATGTTTCAAAATCAATAAGCAATTCCAATGTAAAAATTGTTTCTCCTCTAAGTAAGACTGATTTAGAGAATGGTAATGTTATACATACAATACCTAGTGATGACTTATTATTTAATAAGATAATATCATTTGTTGAGAGTGATACAGTTCCTTCACAAAAATTTATAATTGCTGATTCTTATAATAAGATAATTAGTGATAAAATAAAGAAAATATTTCCAGATGCACATCAATTTTTTTCTAGAATTAATGATTCTGGAATTGACACGAGAACAATGGTTTATGACAGCTTAGATTCAACATTTGTTAAAAGCAGAAATATAGTATTTTTGGAGACTAAGGACCAAGGTTTTGTTTCTAATATAACAAGTATTTTAAACTCATTTGTGAATGATTCAACAGAAATAATTTTGACAACTACAAATAAGAATAGAGCTTTTGAAGGAGTTAACATCTCTAATTACAATATGTCAAACTTAAATTTTCATTATCCTTCTATAAATAGATCAATTAGAGATAATGATAATGATCAATTCATAAAAAAATACAGCTCTAGGTATAATTCTTTTCCAACAAAGTATGCTATAAGAGGTCATGATTTAGTTCTAGACTTATTAATTAGATTAAGTTGTGGAGAATTAGATAATAATAACTTAAACTTGGTTGAATCAGAATATATAGAAAATAAGTTCAAATATGTTAAGGACAAAAATGGAGCATATAATAATAGTTCGGCTTATATAATGAAATTTGAGGATTTAAAGTTGGTAGAAATTGAATAATATGCTATCTCTATATCTTTTTTAAATGATTCTTGATATTTACAAATATATTTAATCAAATTCATTAAATTTGTTTGCGTTTATAACGCACAATGTCATATAACACTAAATTTATTTTTGTTACAGGCGGTGTTTCTTCTTCATTAGGTAAAGGAATAGTCGCGGCATCTCTTGCCAAGTTACTTCAGGCTCAAGGTTATAGAGTTACAATTCAGAAATTAGACCCATACATCAACGTAGATCCTGGCACTCTGAATCCGTATGAACATGGAGAGTGTTATGTTACAAATGATGGGGCAGAAACAGATTTAGATTTAGGTCATTATGAGAGGTTTTTAAATGTAGCAACTTCACAGGCAAATAATATTACAACTGGAAGGATATATCAAAGTGTAATTAATAAAGAAAGAAAGGGTGAATATTTAGGAAAAACTGTACAAGTAATTCCTCATATAACTGATGAAATTAAAGAGAGCATTCAATATCTAGCTAGTAATAATAAATATGATATAATTATAACAGAGATTGGAGGAACTGTTGGCGATATTGAATCCTTACCATATATAGAATCTTTAAGACAGATGAAATGGGAAATGGGTGAGAATAATGTAGTGGCTATTCATTTGACCTTGATCCCTTATCTTTCAGCAGCTAAGGAACTAAAAACAAAACCAACTCAGCATAGTGTTAAAACATTAATGGAAAGTGGAGTACAAGCAGATGTTTTAGTTTGTAGGACTGAACATGAAATAAATGATAGTATAAGAAATAAGTTAGCAAGATTTTGTAATGTTGACACTGATTCTGTAATTCAATCTTTGGATGTTAAAACAATATATGATGTTCCTAATCATATGTTAAGTGAGGGATTAGATAAGGTGGTTTTAAAGAAATTAGGGTTAAAATCTTCAAAGCCTGATTTAAAATCTTGGAATCAATTTTTAAAAAAATACAAGCATCCAAAAGGAGTTATAAGAATTGCCTTGATTGGTAAATATGTAGAATTGCAGGATTCTTACAAGTCAATTTTAGAATCTTTTATACATTCAGGAGCAGTTAATGAGGTTAGAGTAGAAGTAACTGCAATACATTCTGAATATATAAACAAAGATAATATAGCTGTAAAACTAGAAAATTTTAATGGAGTTTTAGTTGCTCCGGGGTTTGGAGGAAGAGGTATTGAAGGTAAAATTGAAGCGATTAAGCACGTTAGATTAAATAATATCCCATTTTTTGGAATATGTCTAGGTATGCAAATGGCCGTTATAGAATTTTCTAGAAATATATTAAAACTTGAAGATGCTAATTCAACTGAAATGGATTTAAAAACTAAATATCCCGTAATAGACTTAATGGATGATCAAAAAAACATTATTAATAAGGGCGGAACTATGAGACTTGGATCATGGGAATGTAAACTAAAGAAAAACAGCCTTGTATCTAAAATTTATAATTGTGATATTATTCATGAAAGACATAGGCATAGATATGAATTCAATGGTGAGTATTTTAAGGATATAGAAGAAAATGGTATGCTTGCTACAGGTATTAATAGTGATACTGGGCTAGTTGAGATAATAGAATTAACAAATCATCCATGGTTTGTGGGAGTTCAATTCCATCCTGAATACAAAAGTACAGTTCTATCACCTCATCCTCTATTTGTTTCATTTATTGCAGCAGCTACAAAACATTCTAATAATTAATCTGAATAATATGCAAGAAAATAATGTTGATATTAAGGGAATTATAGGGTTTATACTTATTGGAGTGTTACTGATGTTTTGGGTCTGGACAAATCCACCAGAACAAGCCGAAATTATAGAGCAGGAAAATCAGCAGATTGAAATAGAGGTAAAATCAAAAGATAAAGAAAATATTAATGAGAATTTTTCTATAGAAGACATTAAGAATGATCTATTTGCCGATAAAGATAATTCAGATTATGTTACTGAAATTAAAAATAATCTTTTTGATATTAAGTTTTCAAAAAAAGGAGGTCAGATCTCTCAGCTAGCATTGAATAAATTTATTGATTACAATGGGTCTCCTATCTTCTTAATAAATAATGGAAATTCAACTTTTAATATTGATTTTAAAACTTTTAATAACAAGGTAATAAGCACAAAGAACCAAGATTTTATTTCCCATGCCTATAATGATGGTAATAATGATATTGTTTCAATGAAATTAACTGTTTCTGATGAAAAATATTTGGAATATTTATATGTTATAAAACCAGACGAATATGTTATTGATATAAGTATGAAATCTAGAGGATTTACTGATATTGTAAATCATAATGAGGATTATATTTTTTCATGGGAATTAAATGGAATTAGAAATTCTAAGAGTATAACTTATGAGAACAGATATACAAGACTAACATATTATCATGATAGTAATAAAATTGATAAATTATCTCAAATGGGAGATGATGAAGATGAAGTAACTGATATTAATTGGATTTCATTTAGACAGCATTTTTTTAGTTCAATTCTTATCCCTTCTAATAATACTTTTAAGTCTGCTAAAATTAGTTCTAGGGATTTAGTTAAAGATGAAGCAATAGATACATTATATACAAAGCAGTATATGACACAAATCCCATTTTCATTTAACAATAATGAATTTAATGAATCCTTTAGAATTTACTTTGGACCAACGGATGGTAAAGTGTTTAATAAATATGATTTGGATTTAGATGAAAGTATCCCTTTTGGTTGGGGTATATTTGGATTTATTAATAAATCTATTTTTGTTCCACTATTTAGATGGCTTAGCTCAATCTTCCCATATGGACTGGCAATTATTTTTATGACTATTCTTGTTAGGCTTGCTTTAGCACCAGTACTTTATAAATCTTATTTATCTCAAGCTAAAATGAAAATTTTAAAACCTGATGTAGAACAACTAAATAAACAGTTCAAGGATAACCCAATGAAAAGGCAACAGGAGATGATGTCTTTATACAGCAAGGCTGGAGCTAGTCCAATGAGTGGTTGCTTACCTGCATTATTACAAATACCTGTGTTTTATGCATTATTCATGTTTTTCCCATCAGCATTTGATTTGCGCCAAAAGAGTTTCCTTTGGGCGGAAGATTTATCAGCGTATGATAGTATTATGGAATTGCCATTTAGGATATGGGGATATGGTGACCATGTTAGTTTATTCCCAATATTGGCAGCAATATCTATATTCTTTTATATGCAAATGACAATGGGTCAACAGACTGCATCCCAACCTCCGCCTCAGGAGGGTATGCCAGATATGACTAAAATGATGAAATATATGATGTATGTGTCACCAATTTTTATGTTAATTTTCTTTAATAATTATGCAAGTGGGTTAAGTTTATATTATTTTATTTCAAATATTTTATCAATTAGTATAATGTTTGTTATTAAAAATTATATTCTAGATGAGACAAAAATTCGCGAAAAAATTCAGGTAAATAAAGCAAAGCCTCAAAAAGGACCAAACCGTTTTCAAAGGAAAATGCAAGAGTTAATGGAAGAGGCAGAAAAACAAAAAAGAAATAAAAATAGGTAACAACAAAACTATATCAACTTGAAAAAAATTGTAGCTTTTGGAGCAAGTACATCTTCAAACTCAATAAATAAAAAGTTAGCCACTTATGCGGCTCAACAAATAAAGAATTCTAATATAAAAATATTAGACCTTAACAATTTTGAAATGCCTATTTATAGCGAGGATTCAGAGAGGCTTAGTGGTATTCCCAAAGAAGCTTATGATTTTAAAGAAATAATTAAGGAGGCAGATGGAATTATTATTTCATTTGCTGAACATAATGGTGCATATACCGCTGCATTTAAGAATGTTTTTGATTGGATTTCTAGAATAGAGAAAGTAGTATGGTATAATAAGCCAATGTTTTTAATGGCGACTTCTGAAGGATTAAAAGGAGCTTCTTCTGTACTTCAAATGGCTTATAATAGAATATCTAGAGGAAATCCTAATCAGATACCATATTTCTCTTTACCTAATTTTAGTGATAATTTTAACCAGCAAACAGGTATAAAAAATAAAGATTTGAATAAAAAGTTTATTGATTCATTATCAATTTTTGTTGACTCCCTGTAATGACTCATAAATAGAATAAGTTAACTTCATCCATTATTTGTAATTTTATAAAATGAAAAAAGTTGTAATTGCTCTTTCAGGTGGAGTAGATTCTAGTGTTGCTGCTTATTTATTAAAAAAACAAGGGTATCATGTTATAGGACTATTTATGAAGAATTGGCATGATGAATCCGTTACTATCTCTAAAGAATGTCCATGGCTGGATGATAGTAACGATGCAATGATAGTTGCACAAAACTTAAAAATACCATTTCAGACTGTCGATCTTAGTAAAGAATATAATACTAGAATAATACAATATATGTTTAGAGAATACAAGCATGGAAGAACACCAAATCCAGATATTCTTTGTAATAGAGAAATAAAATTTGACATATTTATGAAAATTGCACTGGATCTTGGAGCTGATTTTGTTGCAACTGGACATTATTCAAGAATTAACAGGGAGAAGAAGGAAAAAATTATTATACACAAATTGATTTCTGGTGTTGATAAATCTAAGGACCAATCATATTTTCTTTGCCAACTTAATCAAAAACAATTATCAAGGATTTTATTTCCAATTGGAAATTTAAAAAAAACTGATGTGCGTAAGATTGCAAATGATATTGGACTAGTTAATGCAGAAAAGAAAGACTCACAAGGCTTGTGTTTTGTAGGTAAAGTTAAATTGCCTGACTTTTTAATGCAGAAACTTAAGCCTAAAGAAGGGCTAATTATAGAGATAGATTCTTCTAGTGATTTGTATAAAAAAAAATCTGATAATTCTTTAACAATAAAAGAAAAGTTAATAAAAGGCATTAGGAATATTAATTATAAAATTGGTGATGGGAGAGAGGTAGGCAAACATAATGGCGCTTTTTATTTTACTATTGGTCAAAGAAAGGGATTAAGAATTGGAGGCTCTAAAAAACCATTATTTGTTTTACAAACTGACGTAGAAAATAATATTGTATATGTTGGTATGGGAAAAGATCATCCTGGATTATATAGAGATGCTTTATTAGTTGATTCTAATGAGGAGCATTGGATTAGAGAAGATTTAAAATTGTCTTACAAAGAATCTATGATTATAATGGCAAGAATTAGATATAGACAACCATTACAAAAAGCAAGCTTGTTCAGATATAAAGAAGGAATATATGTTTTATTTGATAAACCTCAGTCTTCTATTACTAAAGGACAGTTTGTTGCATGGTATATAGAAAATGAATTAATTGGTTCAGGTGTAATTTCATAATATTATGGACTTTAGACTTTTACTTATTCTTTTTTTATTCCAATTTAATACATATGCTCAATTAGAAGATGCATGGGTTTACTTAAATGATAAACCTAATTATGAATATTTTATTGAAAACCCTATACTTATATTAAGTCAAAAATCTATAAACATGAAGTCTTTAAAGAACATTCCAATAGACTTTAGAGATGTGCCTATTAATGAATCGTATATAGAAACTATTGATAATTTTCAAGGATTAGATGTTTTGTCAAAATCTAAATGGTTTAATTGTCTGCATGTTCGTGGGGATTATGAAGAAATTGACCAGTTGCAAAACTTAGATTTTGTTGATAGAATAGAATATGCAAATCGATCTAATAACAGAATCAATAAAACTGCAATGAAAGATAAATTTTCTGAGATAAATCATGATCTAAACAATAGAGTCCCATTTGATCAAATCCAAATGATTAACTTGGACTTTCTACACAGTCTTGGCTTTACTGGAAGTGATATTTCAGTAGGTGTATTTGATGCAGGTTTCAGAAATGTTGATACAATGGAAGGTTTTTATAGATTGAGGAGTTTAGGGAATATAAAATACACATATGATTTTGTTGACAAAACTGAAAATTTGTTTGATTATATTGGTAATTCTCATGGGACAAATGTTTTAAGTATTATAGCTGGATATATTGAAAACCAATTTTATGGAACGGCAATTGATGCTGAATTTTATTTATTTAGGACAGAAGATGTTTCTTCAGAAAATCCTGTTGAAGAAAGCTACTGGGTAGAAGCTATTGAAAGAGCTGACAGTTTAGGCATAGATATAGCCAATACTTCCCTCGGGTACAGAATATATGACAACTCTAGTTATAGTTATTCTCAAGAAGAAATGGACGGAACTACCGCATTTATCACTAGGGGTTCTAATATTGCTTATGAAAAGGGTATAATACTAGTTAATTCTGCTGGAAATTCTTCAGTAAATGGCGTTATTGCTCCAGCTGATTCTAGGGGTGTTTTTTCAATTGGAGCAGTTGACGGATTGGGAAATTATGCTTCTTTTAGTTCACAAGGAAACAATTTTCAACAAGTAATAAAACCTGATATATCAGCACGTGGATCAGGGACGTATTTAATTAATTCTTTAGATAATCTTGTACAAGGAGGAGGTACTTCTTATAGTTCTCCAATTATTGCTGGCTCCGTTGCATGTTTATTGCAGGCATTTCCAACATTAAAAAATAATCAAATAATGAATATTATTAGATATACTGCATCTCAATATCAATATCCTGATTATTATTTAGGCTATGGAATACCTAATTTTGAATTAGCTTATCAATTAGCTTTGAATGTTGAGAAAACCCCCATTATCATATTTCCTAACCCTGTTGATGAAATCTTAAACATAGTATCAACTATTGATGGATACTTGGAGATAAACATATTTGATATTTCTGGAAAATTATTGTATTCAAGTATAATTAATGGCATGAATAACGTATTGCTCATGCATAATTTTCAAAAAGGAATTTATATTCTTGAAATAAAATCTGAATATGATGATTTAGAAATATTTAAAATAGTTAAACATTAGTAATTTTACTTTTAATCAATTTTTTGATTTATCATATTGACTTAGAATAACTACTGAAAAAATTCCAATTAATATAAATAATATTCCTATAAATGTTTCTTGATTTAATTCAGGGATATATCTTTCTATTTTCCCACTTTCAATTATATCATTTTTCCATGGCCATATAACTCCAAGGGAGCCAATTATAAATCCAAGAATTATCGAGTAACACAATTGATCATATTTTCTTAAAAAGAAACTTAGAATATTTGATAATACAATTAATCCTGCCATTGATCCTGCAGCAAACACTGAAATTATCTTTAGTTTATTTATTCTATCAATATTATCAACAAAAGAATAATCACCATTTATCATTTCAAAAATAGAATCGTATAATGCATTCACGGAATCTACCAGTAAAAGAACGTAATTCCCCATTAGTATAAGAATAAATGAACCAGAGAGACCGGGTAAAATCATTCCAGAAACACTAATCACACCGCATATAAAAACAAAAATTAAATTATCATTTTCACTAGCTGGATTCATTATACTTATTCCTATACCTATTATTATGCCTAAAAGGAGAATAATTATATTTTCTCTCGTCCAACTATTTATTTTCTTTTTTAGGTGATAAACAGTACCAATAACAAGACCAAAAAATGAACTCCATACATATATCTCGTATCTTTCTAATAAGAAGTCAAGTAATTTTGATGTTGAAAAGTAGCTAATTACTATACCCAAAAGTATTAGAATTAAGAACTGCCCATTAATGTGATTGTAAAACCTTGCTAATTTTCCAGAAAACAAAAATTGTAATGCTTTCCTATCTATCTTTTTTAGAGAAAAAACAAGTTCTTCATAAAACCCAATAGCAATTGCTACAAGACCACCAGAAACTCCTGGTATCTTGTTAGCAGTGCCCATCAGAATTCCATTAATTAGTATGGAAAGTGAAGAATATAAATTTCCAGATTTTTTCAATTATTTAATTTTTGAATCTTTTCTACTGAAAAAATTAATAAAAAGCCAATTGAAATTAAAATTATTGAATAAAAAAGATAATTTTCTCCAATATAAGATGATGGTAAAATGTTTTGTCCTAATTCTGACTTCCAAGGCCAAACTTTGCTTAATGAACCAATAACAAAACCTAAAAGAATAGAATAGGTGAGGGATGAGTTTTTACTAAACATCCATTTTATTATTTTACTAAAACTTAATAGTCCTACTATAGCTCCTGAAGTAAATGTTATGATTTTGTCAAATTCTAAATTATTAACTGCATTAATCATTGTAGAATATAAACCTAATATAACCAGTATAAGAGCACCAGAGATTCCTGGTATAATCATAGCTGATGCAGCAATAATTCCACATATAAGAATATATATAAGGTCTATGTCAGTATTAACTATTATACTTATTTCACTTAAGTAAAATGATGAAAATACAGAAACGACAACAAACATTAAATTGACATAATTCCATGATTTTATTAGTTTATATATTACATATATTGTTGCTAGTACTAGTCCTAAAAAAAATGACCAAATTAAAATTGGATATTTATCAAATAAATATGCAGCTATCTGAATAAATGTAATTAAGCTAATTCCTATGCCAATTATTAGCGATAATAAGAAATTCCCATTAAGTTTTCGCCAAAAATAAATGAATCCATTACTTTTTAGATCCTTTAAAAGAGATATGTTGATACTGCCTATTGTATTAATTAATTCTTCATAAATCCCCAATAATAGAGCTATTGTTCCTCCTGAGATTCCTGGAACTGCATCAGCAGCACCCATTGCCATTCCTTTTAAAGTTAATACTAAATAGTATGAAAAGTTTTTTTTCACAATAAGGTTTATGATAAAATTAGTGTTAAGCTACTAATTTTTTGCTGAAATTAATGAAGCACATTTCAAATATAATTTCCAGTATTTAGGTTTTTCTTGATTTATTCTTATAGCTTTCTCTATATAATCATTTGCCTTTTTATAATTTTTGTTTTTTAAAAAATACTTAGATAATCTATACCAAGCTTTATCCGTTGATGGGTCATAATGAACAGATTTATAGTAATATGCTAATGCATTACTTGAATTCCCTATTTTTTCATAACAATGACCAATTTTCAGCATAGCATACGAAGAAGTTTTATTTACTGACAATAATTTTTTATAGATTATTATTGCTTCTTCATATTTATCTAATCTTTGTAAGATTTTAGCTTTTTCTATGTATGGGCTAGTAAAATTTTCATCTGATATAATTGCAAAATCAAAGGAATTTAGACCCTCTTCATATTTTTTCAATGAAACATATTGTTTGCCTAAATTATACCAAGATATTTCACAGTAAGGATTTCTATCAAGATAATTATTTAAAAAACTAATTGAATTAAGTTTTTTATTTAGCATCTCAAAGCAATATATAATATTATATAGGGTTCCATGGTCTGATGAATTATAGTTTAAGCTATTAATAAAATTTGATTTAGCTTTTACGAAATTTTCAAGAAATAAATATTCAATACCTATTAAATAATGTATTTCATTATTATTTTCTCCCATAGCTAATATTTTATTTAAATACTCTATGGCTTTATAGTGTAATTTTTTTTTAGATAAGATATTTGCCTTTACTATACATATTTCTTCATTTAAATTTTCATTAATTAATATTGAGTTCAACAATTCATCAGCTTCATTTATCTTGTCTTCATGAATATATAATTCAATTTTTAGTAAAATAAGACTGGATGAAGTAGGGTGCTGGTTTAATGATAAATCGATTGCCTTTCTAGCATATTCAATTTTACCATTCTCTAAGTAATGGGCAACTATACTCTCAAACTCAAATGAATCAAAAAAAAGTAATGAATTATCATTAATCATTTTTTCGAATCTGTCGACAGAGAATTTTACATCATTTATATCCATATAGAAAACATCTCTATATATAAAATTAATGCAGAATAAAGTCAGTATATTTTTTTTAGAGTTTATTTCTTAACAAACTAATTAACATCTTAAATGAGTTTGTTAAGAATATCAATAATAATTTTACACCCCTTTTGTATTTCTTTATTTGTGATTGTGAGTGGAGGTGTTATTCTAACAGCACTTTTATTAATTAATAACCAAAATAACAATAATCCATTATCCTTGGCTCTTAGAATTAAATTATTAGCTATAATAGAATTTTCCATAATTAAACATAACATTAGTCCTTTACCTCTAATTTCTTTTATTAATGGATGAACTAATAGCGATTTAAGTAATTGTTCTTTTTTAATACAATTGCTCATTATTTTAGATGAGGAAATTTTTTTTAGGGTTGCATATGCGCATGCAGAAACCACTGGGTTTCCTCCAAAAGTTGTTATATGGCCCATAATCGGATCTTTATGTAAACTGTCCATAACCTTCTTATTAGAAGTAAATGCACCAATAGGTAATCCTCCACCCAATCCTTTCCCATATACCACTATATCAGGTGTGCAATTGTAATCTTCAAAACCAAACATTTTACCTGTTCTTCCAATACCTGATTGAATCTCATCTAATATTAATAGAGCACCAACTTCATTGCATCTTTTTTTTACTTTTTGTAAATAATTATTTTTTGGAGTTATAAATCCGGCACCACCCTGTATTGTTTCAAGTATTACTGCTGCAGTTTCTGAAGAAATTATTTTTAGGTCTTTTTCTTCATTATATGTTATAAATTTTACTTTTGGAATTAATGGTCCAAAAGGATCCCGACGACTTTTAATCCCCATAAAGGTTAATGCGCCCATTGTACTTCCATGATATGCGTTTGTAGAAGCAATTACTTCTTTTCTTCGGGTGTATCTTCTAGCAAGTTTTACCGCTCCTTCAATTGCTTCCGTTCCTGAATTTGTTAAATATGTTGAGTTTAAATTTTTTGGCAATAGCTTACTTATAAGTTTAACTAACTTAATTGATGGATCTAGGATAAATTCCCCATAGACCATAACATGCATATATTTTTCAATTTGCTTATTAATTGAATTTATCAGGTAGGGATTACTATGACCAAGGCTACAAGCTGAAACTCCAGCAATGAAGTCTAAATAGGCTTTGTTTTTCTTATCATAAATATATGAGCCTTTAGCAAATGATACTTCAATTGCTAATGGAGTAGGTGTAGTTTGAGCTTGATATTTTAAAAAATCTTTCTTTATTGTTACAATTAATTTATTTGTAGACTCTTGATTTTTGTCAAAATTAATTTAGGGTCATCTTTAAATAAATCCTTAATGCTATTAGGTTTTTCCTCTTCTCTAAAATAGAACCCCTTTAAAAATTTTAATTCTTCTAAAAATTCATCTTCAGGATATGTATTTCCATCAATCTGGTTTATTTTTATGAATTTTTCAATAGAGTTATTGTCTAACAAAATTTTTATTTTTCCAGATTTTGATCTGTCTATTCCCACTAATTCATTTTCAGAATTTCTAAGGTAATAAATTGATTCAGCATTCTTTATAATATCAATCTTTTTAAGTTCATTGTTGATAAAATTTCCGTATAATTTTTGACCTGAAATTTGATTAAAGCCAGTTCCAAGGCTGTCTTTATTTATTATTAAGGCATTGTTAAAAACTAATAATGAGTCCAATTGATCATTATCTATATTAAATAATAGATGAATTGAATCTCCAGTTATTTGATTTTCTAAATTCCATAGAATTGGTTTTTTTGTTTTTATAAACGGATTTGTTAATTGATCATTGATATTTATTAATTGTGCTATACCACTTTTTCTATTAAAATGAATCGAATCCGCCTTACCACTTAGATCAGCCTTATAGATTTTAGCATTTTTATAAGCCCTTATTATTCTATTCTCTTCATTACCTGTCATTAGAATGGTATCGCTATGAATATAAATTGAATCTTTCTGTTGATATGAAGCAACTAGTGCCTTTTTAGTTATATACATTGAATCAATCGATTTATATATCTCAGCATAATGACCTGTTGTTGTTGTTTTATTTATGGTGTCTGTTATTTTAATGTTATTTGTTGCTGCTGCATAATTTATTTTATTATCAAAGTAGATGCTGTCTGCTTTTATCTCTGAGTCATTAAAGTCAATCTGAGCATTTTTAATAAAATAGCCAACATCATTATTCGTATCATAATAACCAATTTCACAATATATTTTAGTATCCTCACTAAAAATATCAGTAGGTCCAAAAAAATATGCCAGTCCACTTTCTGTGAAGTAGTCTAATTTTTTTGAATAAATATCATTTTTAGGAGTTTTTAAATTTATATTTTCTTTAAATCTATATTTTTTCAAATCCATAAAGTACCTTCCTTGATCACTTACGATCGTATCAGAAGGATGTTTTATCAATTTGCCATGGTTGTTATAATATGCTTCTTGAATATCCCTGTCAAAAAATAGAGATTCAGTATACAATGTTGATGTAGGTTCTTTAAGAATTACATTTCCTTTTGCATATGCGAGCTTACTATCTCCATTATACTCTAAATAACTACTTTTTAGATCAATAGTGTCTCCTTGTTTTAAAATGACATTTCCATAGGCTTCAATAAAATTTTTATCTTCATAAAAAAACGCTTGATTACACCACATTTTAACTCCTTCATGTGTAATAACTACTTGACCTAAATTATCCCTAGTTAAAACGGTTGCATTAGGAAATTTTTTATTGTCTTTATCAAAAAATCCTGCAGTTTCTATTTTTATATTAGTATTTTCTTGTGAAAAGAGTCTATCACTTATGTTTAGTGTCAGGAAAATAAAACTGAGTATGTATAATTTATTATTCAAAACTATATTTAAACAATGATTGTTTGTAAACGATCAGGACCAACGGAAATGATAGTAATTGGAATATTTAACTCTTTTTCAAGATATGAAATATACTTTTTAAGATTTATAGGGAGTTTATCAAAATTATTAATTTTTGTTATGTCATCATTCCACCCTTCAAATTCATCATATATTGGTTTTAATGAATTATCATTGATGTCATATGGCATGTATTTTATTTCTTTCCCTTTGTACTCATATGATGTACATACTTTAATTGATTTAAATCCAGATAATACATCAGATTTCATCATCATGAGTTTTGTAACTCCATTAATTTTACATGAATATTTAAGAGCTACTAAATCAAGCCATCCGCATCTTCTAGGTCTTCCAGTTGTAGCCCCAAATTCATTTCCAGCCTTACCCATTCTTTTACCATTACTATTAAATAATTCTGTAGGAAAAGGTCCAGAACCTACTCTTGTTGTATAAGCTTTAAAAATCCCAAATACTTCTTTTATTGAATTTGGAGAAACTCCTAGTCCTGTACACGCACCTGCTGCAGTTGTATTTGATGAGGTGACAAACGGATAAGTTCCAAAATCAATATCTAATAAGGATCCTTGAGCACCTTCAGCTAAGATAGAACTTCCTTTATTTTGTTCCTGATAAATATATTCTTCAGAATCAATAAAATTAAGACTTTTTAAATTTTTTATTGATTCAAAAAATTCCTTTTCAAGTTCTTCAAAATTATATTCTAAACTAACGTTGAAAAAATCAATTAATCTCTTATGTTTTGATTTTAATTCTGAGTACTTTTCTATCCAATTTTCAGATTCAAGATCACCAACTCTAAATCCATTTCTACCTGTTTTGTCCATGTAAGTTGGTCCTATGCCTTTTAAGGTTGATCCTATTTTATTTTTCCCTTTAGATTTTTCACTTGTAGCATCAAGTATTCTATGGGTTGGAAGAATTAAATGTGCTTTTCTAGAAATGAGTAGTGATTTTTTATAATCAATCCCCTCTGCTTCTAAATTTTTTAATTCATTTCGTAATATAACAGGATCAATGACTACTCCATTACCTATAATATTTATTTTGTTTTCATGAAATATGCCTGAAGGAATTGTATGTAGAACATGCTTTTTGCCGTTGAAAACTAATGTGTGACCAGCATTTGGACCTCCTTGAAACCTGGCAATTATCTTATATCCTGAAGTTAGAACATCAACTATTTTTCCCTTTCCTTCATCACCCCATTGAAGTCCTAATAATAAATCTATTGACATTCTATTCTATTTATTATTATTTTTTCCGTAAAAGTATAATGAGTGACTATCTATTTTTACATTAAAAACTTCTTCAATAGTTTTTTTAATTGTTTCAATCCTTGGGTCACAGAATTCTACAACTTCTCCAGAATCAATCAAAATAAGATGGTCATGCTGTTTATTAAAATAACATTTTTCATAAGAGGCTTGATGGTCCTGTGAGAATTGATGCTTTCTTACTAATGAACATTTTAATAATAATTCGATAGTGTTATATAGAGTAGCTCTAGAAACCCTGTACTTTTTATTTTTCATTTTTATATACAGAGATTCTATATCAAAATGCAATTTAGTATTATATACTTCATTTAATATAGCATATCTTTCAGGAGTTTTTCTATAACCTTTTTTATTTAAAAAATTTGTAAATACTTTTTTTACAATTTCGTTATCACTTATTTTAGCTTCTTTAATCATAAGACAAATTTAATTAAAATTTAAAGTCTATTAACTTTTTCAATTCCATTTAATTTTTTAAGTTTTTCAATTACTTTATTTACTAAATTATTTGTCTTTACAGAAATTGTAATATTTCCTTTAAAAATACCTCCATCAGTTTCAAAATTTAATTTTCGGATATTTATATTCATATTTTCAGAAATTACATTTGTAATATTATTTAGCAGACCTATCTTATCTATTCCTGTTAAATCTATTGAAACAGTAAATTCTTCTTGTGTTGAATCAATCCATTTAGCTTTAAGTATTCTATAATCATAATTTGATTGCATTCTTAATGCATTTGGACAGTTCTTTTTATGAATTTTAATTCCATCCTTTATTGTAATAAAACCAAAAACATTATCCCCTGGTATAGGGTTGCAACACGTTGAGATTGTATAATCTAACTTCTCTTCATCATTTCCAAAAACGAGTAAATCATACTTTTTTGTTATTTCTTCTTTTTCTGTTTCTTTCTCTTGAGGTTTACGCCTTATCTTATCTTTTATATAGCTTATAAAGACATTGCTTCTGGATGATGCAAATTTCTTAATCATTGTATTATCAATAGTATTTATCCCAACTCTATAAAATAAATCTAAACTAGTACTTAGCTTAAAGAATTTTTGAAGTTCATTAATCGTTCTATCATTTAGTTTTAGTCTCAACTGTTTTAATTTTCTCCTCAATTTTTCTTTTCCTTCTTTAGCTAAATTCTTTTTCTCAGCATTTAAAGTAGATTTTATTTTACTTCTTGCTCTAGCAGTTGTTGCATAATCCATCCAATTTGCACTTGGTTTAATTTTTTCAGACTTTAAAATTTCAACTCTATCCCCACTTTTAAGCTTTTTACTTAGAGGAACAAGTTTGCCATTTACTTTAGCCCCCCTAGTTTTAAGGCCGACTTCTGTATGAATTGCAAAAGCAAAATCTAGTGGAGTGGCGTCTACAGGTAAGGATTTTAATTCACCTTGAGGGGTAAATACAAAGATTTCTTTTGCGTATAAGTTTAGTTTAAATTGTTCAACAAAATCTACTGCATTAGTGTCGGGATTTTCTAAAGCTTCTTGTAATTTATTTATCCATTCATCTAAACTGTCATCAGATTTTTCATTCTTCTGTTTATACTTATAATGGGCAGCATAACCTTTTTCTGCTATTTCATTCATTCTTTCACTTCTGATTTGAACTTCAATCCATTTGCTTTTTGGTCCAACAACAGTTATATGTAATGCTTCATATCCAGTAGATTTTGGAGCAGATATCCAATCCCTAAGTCTTATAGGATTTGGAGTAAAATGATCTGTTACAATTGAATATATTTTCCAAGCTAAAAACTTCTCATTTTCAGCATTTGACTTATATATAATTCTAACCGCAAATTTATCATATATCTCTTCAAATGAAACATCTTGTTTAATCATTTTGTTTCTAATAGAATAGATAGATTTAGATCTCCCCTTAATTAAATATTTTAGTTTTTCTTTATTCAGAGATTTACTGACAGCTTTGTTAAATTTTTTTATATATTCATCTTGATCTTTCTTATTTTCGATTAATTTTTTTGATATATCATTATAGGTTTCAGGATCTGTGTATTTTAAACCTAAATCTTCTAATTCAGTTTTTATATTATAAAGCCCTATCCTATGAGCCAATGGTGCATAAATGTAGAGTGTTTCAGAGGCTTTTTTTATTTGTTTTTCTAAAGGCATTGATGATAATGTCTGCATATTATGCAATCTATCAGCTATCTTGATTATTATAACTCTAACATCTTCATTTAGAGTAAGTAACATTTTTCTATAATTTTCTGCTTGTTGTGAGGTGCCAGTTTCTTTATCAAGATTAGATATTTTAGTAAGTCCATCAACAATTTTAGCAATGTTCTTCCCAAAAACTTTTTTTATATTTTTAATACTATAATTACTATTATCTTCAACTACATCGTGAATGAGCGCTGCTGCAATAGATATTGCATCTAATCCAATTTCATAAGCAACTATTTTTGCTACAGCAATAGGATGAAAAATATATGCTTCACCAGAAATTCTTCTTTGATGTTCATGTGCATCTACTGCAAAATTAAAAGCCTTTCTTATCAATTTTTTATCATCACTGCTTAGTGTTTGATAACTAATCTTGAGTAGTTCTTTATATTCTTTAGCTAATGCTTTTTTTTCTAGATCAATATCTTTGATTGCCATAATCTAAAATTACCATAAACAAATTAATAGACAAAGGCTTTAATAAAAATTTAGGATTTATTATTATGTAAAATTTCTCTGTCTTTTAGCTTCATATATGATTATAGCCCCGGAATTAGACACGTTTAAAGAGTCTGTTTGACCTTCCATTGGTATATATATTAGCTCATCGGATTTTGAATACCATTCTTTACTTATTCCCTTATCTTCTGATCCTAGAACTATTGCACATGCTTTTTTATAATTTATTTTTTGATATTGCTTAGAAGCTGTTAAGGAAGTTGAAATTATTTTGATTTTAGTTTTATTAAGAAAATCTATAGTTTCTTTTATATTAGATAAGATTATTTGATTGCTAAATAAGCATCCAATACTAGATCTAATAATATTAGGATTATACAGATCAGTTTTTTGGTTAACAATAAATACAGCATCTACTTTTGCTGCATCAGAAGTTCTTAATAATGCACCTATGTTACCTGGTTTTTCTATTCCATCTAGAATCATGATTAGAGGAGTAGTTGACTTAAATTTCAATTTTTCTAATTTGTGACTTTTTTCTTCAGCTAGAGCTATAATTCCTTCAGTACTACTTCTATAAGAAATCTTATTGTATACATTCTGATTCACCTCAATACATTTGATTTTATCTCCAACATATTTTTTAACTTTATTTTTATCTATAAGATTTGGATTAAACATAATTTTACAGATAGAATAATTGTTCTTAATCGCAATATTTAACTCTCTAGTTCCTTCAATTAAGAATAGTTTTGCTTCTCTTCTAGCTTTTGATTTCTTTAATAGTTTAGTGTATTCTTTTATTTCAGAATTGCTCACACTTCTTATTTTTCTAATCATTATAGAATTTATTATAGTTTAAAATTAAAGAAAGACTTTGATTATAACTTCTAATACCATTTTTTACTTTATTTATTTTTAAGAAACTGTCATAGATTTTTTTAATAATAGGCTCAAGTGGATTATTATAATTATCCCAAAATTCAAAAATTTCTCTATAGTTTTTTAATATTCCTCTGTTTATAGAGGAAAGGTGTGAATTATATATCTCCTTATTATCTTTTTGTAGTTCACTTAAGCATTGTTTTAAAGCAAAAGTGTTTCCAAAATATTGGTAGTACAGGTTATCACTATTAATTAATGCTATATAGCCAATAAAGTTAGCCTCCATTTCAGATGAAAAACCTATTTCATGAGCAATTTCATGACTCATTACCATAGGAATACTATTATTGGGTATTAATCCATTAATATTGTATTCATGTGTAAAAGGGTTTAAATATCCACTAAAACCCATATAGGTTAGGGGGTAGCTTATGATAGATTCTTTTATATTTTCATTATTCTTATTATTAGTGAAATTAGATATACTCTTTAAGGATTTAATCATCAAACTATTTTCATTGTTATTTGACATATTTTTTTTGGATAATTTAGTATAGTTATTAATAGCTATTCTTGAATTTTCTTTAAAATTATAAGGAAGAATAACTTTCAAGGTGTCACTTATTGTAAGTTTATTATGTAGTTTGTTAATATTTTGAATTAATTCAATTGTAAACTTATTTAAGTCGTCATATGAGTAATTAACATCTTCAATTTGTTTATTTATTGGTATTCTGTAGTAGTTAAGCCCCCAGCTTATATTAAAAAAAAAATATATAACAGATATACCAGCAAATATTTCAACAAATAGTTTTTTAGGACTTTTTATATTTAAGACAATCCAATAAATTGAGAAAATACTAACAAAAAGATAGAATATATCTCCAATTGCAAAAGGGATTTTAATAGAAATGCTTCTTAAAAAAGTTGAAATAAATATATATATATAGTTAGAATATATTATTTCTATAAAGTCAGGGTAATAGGAAAGAAATTGTACAACTAAATATTGAGGAATTAGGCTTAAGGCTAATATTTTCTTTAATTTAAGCATAAATAAAGTTAATGAATAGATATTAAGTTAATCTATTTATTAATTAAATTTGTATCTCAAAAATACATATATGAATAATGAAATTCGAGTTATTGAACCTAGTAGTTTGTGGAATAATTTTACGAATTTAAATTCTGTTCCTAGACCATCTAAAAAAGAAGAAAAGGTTATAGACTTTTTAATTCAATTTGCTGAAAAATTAAATCTAAATTGTTTTAAGGATAGTATAGGGAATTTAATAATTAATAAACCTTCTACAGATGATATGAAGAATTGTAAGACAATTGTTCTACAATCTCATGTAGACATGGTTCATGAAAAAAATAATGATGTAGAATTTGATTTTGAGAATTCTGGTATAAACATGCATATTGAAGGAGATTGGGTAAAGGCTAAAGGTACTACACTAGGAGCTGACAATGGACTTGGCGTTGCTTCAATAATGAGTATTTTACAGAGTACGGATATATCTCACCCTGAAATAGAAGCCCTATTTACTATTGATGAAGAAACAGGAATGACAGGAGCGTTGAATCTTGATGAGGATGTTCTAAAAGGAGAGATTTTATTGAATTTAGACACAGAAGAAGATGACGAAATTTGTATTGGTTGTGCTGGAGGAGTTGATATAACTATTAATAAAACTTATGAAACTGAGGATAATCATCCAGAAAGTACTTTTATAAAAATTTTGGTTAATGGCTTAACTGGTGGTCATTCAGGAGCAGAGATTCACAAGGGCCTTGGAAATTCAAATAAAATTTTAAATTCATTATTAAAACATCTTGATTCTAAATATAGAGTAAGAATAAGTGAGATTAAAGGAGGGAACCTTAGAAATGCAATTCCTAGAGAAAGTTTTTCAGTAATTCAAATTCAAACTAAAGATTATTCTGAAATAGATCAAGAAATAACTAATTTCTTTAATTTAAATAGAATAAAATATAATGATTTAGATCCAAATTTTAACATTAGTTTATCTGATGCTATTGGAGAATATAAGCCACTTGATAAAGATGATCATCAAAAATTAATTGAATGCTTAGATGCATGTCCAAATGGGGTATTTTTAATGAGTAGGACAATAGATAATTTAGTTGAAACCTCAAATAATCTTGCAAACATTGTTGTAAGGGATGGTTCTATTTCAATTAAGTGCCTGACCAGGTCTTCAGTTGAGAATTCAAAAAGTGAATTATCTAATTTGATTAGCAATATTTTTAAAAATAAAGGCTTTGAAGTAAAATTATCTGGCGGATACCCAGGTTGGGAACCGAACATGAATTCAGACATATTATCTGTTGCTATTAATTGTTATAAAAAATTGAATAATGAATCTCCTAAAGTAAATGTTATTCATGCAGGTTTAGAATGTGGAATAATAGGCTCACATTATCCTAATATGGAGATGATTAGTTTTGGACCTACAATTCTTGGAGCTCATTCACCTGATGAAAAAGCATCCATTTCATCAACTAAGAAATTTTGGGGTTTTCTGATAGAAATATTAAAAAATATTCCAAAAAGAGACTAATTCTCAGCATTTACCATGTGAATTATATACTTTAAATCAGAGTTAGGTCTGATTAGTCCCCTAGATTTACTTCCATAAGCCAAATGTGATGGAATATAGCAGTAAATTATATCTCCAACATTCATGGTATAAACAGCTTCTTTAAATCCTGGTATGTATGGCATATTTGGACTTAACTCAATTTCCATAGGACTATAAAAACCTAAACCTTCTTTTTCCGGATCATATTTACCATGTCTTTCATTAATATCTTTGTTATTGGACCAAAATAATATTCCATTTGTTAAATAGCCATCAGCGTATAGTTTTATTATATTCCCATCTTTTGGTTTTATTCCTCTACCTTGTTTTATTACGTATATTTTAACTCCAGATTTGCGCTTTATTGACTTTTTGTTGTAGTCTTCTAATTTTATAATATCTATTTTTGATAAAGAGTCCATTCTCCTTAATTCTACGTTCATTTTTCTTTCTTCCTCTATTTTTAATTCCTCTTGAATTTTATCTTTATTATCCCAGGTTTTAGGAGCATCAAATAATTGTGCCGTCTCACCTTTTCTTATAATATTTAACTCATATATTACAACATCAGTAATAGGCCTGTTTGCAATTCCAATTTTTACGTTAGATATCGAATCTTGAATTTCTATTCCCTTTACTAATTGACCAAAAACTGTGTGTAAACCATCAAGCCATGGGGTAGGAGCTTCTGTAATAAAAAACTGGCTTCCATTTGTTGCTGGGCCACTATTTGCCATGGAAAGAACTCCAGGTTTATCATGTTTTAAATTTGTAATCTCATCAATAAATTGATATCCGGGACCACCTTGCCCATTTTTTAATGGGTCACCACCTTGAATCATAAATTCATTCATAATTCTATGGAAGATCATTCCATTATAATAAGGTTTCCCTTTAAAAACTTCTTGAACATCTGGATGGTTGCCTTCAGATAATGCTACAAAGTTTGCAACAGTAATAGGTGTCTTTTCATAGTATAATTCAGCAACCATAGTCCCATGAGTTGTTTTAAATTCTGCAAATAGTCCATCTTCAAGATCAGTATGCTTATCTTGACATGAGACAAAAAGGATATTTAACAATAGAAAAATTAATATTGGTAATCTAGTTTTCATTTTTATTAGTTTAGTTCAGTTTTATATTTTTTTAATGCATTTTTAAAATTAACAATTGTTGATGATAAAGAATCTCTACTAATTGCTCCCGAAGCATTCTTATGCCCACCACCATTAAAAGTGTCTCTTGAAAATTTATTCACATCAAAATTTCCTTTAGATCTAAAGGAAATTTTAATTATGTTCTCTTTTTTATCTTCAATAAATATTGCAGCAAACTTTATTTTTTTTATTGACAACCCATAATTTACAATTCCTTCAGTATCACCTTTTCTAAAATCAAAGTTATTTAAGTCCTTTTGAGCTAATGTGATAAAAGCTGTATTATATTCAGGTACAATTTCAATTTTATTTAATGCAAAACTCAATAACTTAATCTTTTCAATTCTATTGTTGTCATATATTTCGTTATGAATTTTGGCTTTGTCAGCCCCTTTGTCCAATAGATCTGAAATTACTTTATGTGTTTTGCTTGATGTAGATGAAAATTTAAAAGAACCTGTATCAGTCATTATACCTGTATATATAGCTTCGGCAATAGATGAATTTATCTTGTTATTATCACCTAATTTTTCAATAAAATGATATATCATTTCACAGGTAGAACTAATTTTTGTATCAGAATATAGATAGTCAGCATATTTCTTTGGGTTCTCATGATGATCAATAAGTATTTTTATGGCTTTAGACTTGTTGATTAAATCTTTCATATCTCCACATCTCTCCAAACTATTAAAATCAAGAGTAAATATTATATCAGAATTATTTATAAGATTTATTTGATGATCTGAATTATTAAATATGGCAATTTCATTTTTATTATCAAGCCATTTTAAGAAATCAGGAAATTTATTTGGACTAATAACATTTGATTTATGTCCACATATATTTAAATAGGTGTTTAGAGCCATTGAAGATCCAATAGCATCGCCATCTGCATTTTTGTGGTGTACAATAACTATCTTTTTTGGCTCTGATAAGATTCCTTTTATTTCTTGAACATCTTTTTGCGTCATAATTTGCGAATATACGACATAATACGATAAAGGTAATTTTTATTTTGTTTACTATTTATTAAAAAGTGTTACTTTTGCACTCAAAAAAATAGATGATAACAAATAGAACTTTTACAATGTTAAAACCTGATTCAGTTGAAAAGGGAAACACAGGAGCAATACTTGAAAAAATAAATTCAGCTGGTTTTAGAATTGTAGCAATGAAATTAACTCAAATGAGTAATAAGGATGCAAGAAATTTTTACTCTATTCATAGAGAACGTCCATTTTTTGATGAATTAGTTTCATATATGACCAGGGGTCCAATTGTAGCTGCAGTACTAGAAAAGGAAGATGCTGTAGAACAATTTAGATTGCTTATTGGATCTACTGATCCCACTGCTGCTGCTGCTGGTACAATTAGAAAACTATTTGCAACTTCTATTAGCGAAAATGCTATTCATGGCAGTGACACTAATGAAAATGCACTAATTGAATCTAGATTTCATTTTTCAGAGGAAGAGATGTTTTAGTAATTTATCTTAATACAATCTTTTTTATAAGATCCTTTTTTAACTTTTCATTTAAAAGTTTCACAATTTTTTCTTTTCCATAACTTAATTCTTCTCTTAGAACAGAAGATTTTAACTTAATATATAATGTTCCATTTTTTAGATTTATATCTGTAGTATAATTTGCAACACCATTTTTCATTAGTTCATGCCACATATCTTTTATCTTTACATTTTCTAATCCATTTTCTAGATTATTTTCTTTAATAAAGAATTTAATTAAGCTGTCAATTTTTAAGTTATTCTCCATCTTTATTTATCTCTATGGGTATATAACGATTGTATTTATAAATATAACCTTCTTTATCTAAAATAATTAGTTGTTGTGAATCAATTTTCTTTATTTTTTCAAAGTATGTTTTATTCTTGTTTAAATATCTTAAAGTAAATTCTCCATTTTCTTTTGTTATGTTAAGATTAGCTTGATGAAGAGTAACCATAAATCTTCCATCAGACTGAGGAGTCACCTTTTTCCTATAACCCTCTAGGTCTTTTACATAGAAATAGTCAATTGTATTACTAAAGGGGTATTTTTTTATAAGTTGACCTTCCTTTTTTACAGATTGAATTTCCCAGTATCCATTTAAAATTTCAATATTATTATCTACTGAGCAAGAATATAAAATAATAAGTAATACTATAAATGAATTAATTTTTTTCACAGCTCAAAAATTTTATAGGATTTATTTACACTTTTAATTGTATTTTCAGTCCTTTTCTTGTTGGTATCTGAAATAAAAATTTGTTTAAATTTATCTTCATTTACTAGGTTAACAATCTGTTTTACCCTATTGTCATCTAATTTATCAAAGATGTCATCTAGTAATAAAATTGGACTATTGTTTTGCTTTTCAAGAAAATCAAATTGAGCCAGTTTTAGGGAGATTAAGAATGATTTTTGTTGTCCTTGACTGCTAAATTTCTTTAATGAATAATCATTTTTTAAAAATACCAAATCATCTTTATGTGTCCCTTTAGAAGTATATTGTAAAATAAGATCCTTTTTAATAGAATTTTTCAATAAGTCTATAAGGTTACTATCATGAAGATCACTTTTATAAACGATATCAACTTCTTCATTGTTCTCTGATATTGTTTTATATCTATTTTTCAAAATAGGCAGAAAATCATTCATAAAACTATTCCTTGATTTATAAATTCTTTTAGACATATCACTTAGTTGAATGTCATAAACATCAATTGTTTCTGACTCAAATGTGTTATTTTTAGCAAAGTACTTTAATAGTGAATTTCTTTGAGCTAGAATTTTGTTATATTTTATTATGTCCTTTAGATAATCCTTGTTTACCTGTGATATTATGCTGTCAATAAATTTTCTTCTGGTATCACTTCCTTCAATAATTAAGTTCCTGTCTGTTGGAGAAATAATTACTAATGGAATTAAACCTATATGATCACTAAATTTTTTGTATAGTTTATTGTTCCTTTTTATTATTTTTTTTACTCCTTTTTTTAATGAAATTATGATATTCTCTTCTTTTTCATTAATTGAATACATTCCATTAATCATAAAATATTCTTCTCCATGTCTTATATTCTGAGATGGAATAGGATTAAAATAGCTTTTTCCATAGGATAAATGATATATAGAATCAAGGATATTAGATTTTCCTACTCCATTTAATCCAACGAAACAATTGACTTTTGAATCAAAATCGAATGATTTGTTTTCAAAGTTTTTATAATTAATTAATGTTAATGTTTTTAATAACATAGTAGTTTATTAATAACAATAAAATTTTGTGGTAGTTATATTTGATCTATTCATTCAAAAATAACAAATAATTTATCCTTTTATTACGAATAAAAATTTTATTTTTACCGCTTGAATATTTAAAATTTATGGCAACTTATAAAAAAAGAGGATTTAAGAAGAACCCTTTTTCTAATAAGATAGGGGATATAGGTCAAAAATCTGCTACAGCAAATGTTTTTAATACTCTAGATGAGGGTGCATCTAAAACTGAAAAATGGGTAGCTAAAAATCAGAAATATATATTTGGGCTTATAGGTTTAACTGCAATAGTAGTTTTAGGTTATTTTGGATATTTTAAATATATAAAGGAACCTAAAGAAGTTAATTCCATGGATAGCATGTTTGCAGCCCAGAGATTGTTTGAACAAGCTCTTGACGAAAATAATGACTCTATATACAGACTTTCTATAAATGGTAATGGCATGAAAATGGGCTTTTTAGAGATTATAGACAAATATTCTGGAACTAATGCCTCCAATCTATCAAATTACTATGTAGGAATGTCTTATTTAAAATTAAAGGATTATAAGAATTCTATAAAATATCTTTCACAATTTAATTCTGATGATCAGATATTATCTTCATTAGCAAAAGGATCTATTGGTGATTGTTTTGTACAACTTGATCAGTTAGAAGATGCTCTTGACTATTATGAGAAAGCAATTGATATAAATACAAATGATTATACTACTGCAATGTATTTGCTGAAAGCTGCACACGTTTCAATGGAATTAAAAAAGAACAAAAAGTCCTATGATTATTTTTCCAGAATTAAATCAGATTTTCCTAACACCATTTCTGCTGAAAATATTGATGTATTTATATCTAAAGCGAAAGCTTTATTAAAATAAAA
>ERZ651768.502-NODE-502-length-29605-cov-16.683351_pt1 | contig 29605 bp, 32 predicted proteins | sample MGYA00514754_ERZ651768 | MGnify/ENA metagenome assembly ERZ651768
TAGACAGCTTTCGATAATTTTGTGCACCTTATTTCCTCTGGTGGTAGCATTTCTCATCACATAATCTGCTATATCATCCCCAACAGATTCTCTCCATTCAAGAATACCCTCTGGCGTGTAAGATTTCAAAAGTGATGTAATGCTGATAAAAGTACCATCTGGGGTTTCATAATGTCTAACGCCATCTACGTTAATCTGCTTAATTCTTGGAATTTCAGGATGGAGTATGTGTGTGAATGTCATGAATTATGACATTCTGCCATCTAAAGACTATTTTATTTCTTGGGCGTATTTTTTTTGATGGCAAATCAAGTTTTAGTCAATGTAAAGACATCAAAAGGAACATGGGAAACCACGTTTCAGAAATCAACCAGAATAAAGGATGTGATACTTGGTTCAAGGATGCATTTTCGATTGCCAAAAGAAGCTAAGCTTGCTCTATGTAAACAAGAGTCGCCACACGCAGACTTTGATCCAGACCGGGCACTGGTAAACTATAATGTAATAGATGGAGATATCTTGATCCTAAAGGAGGGATGATAATGTTTTCTAATGGAATGAATCGGAGCTATGATGACTTTAGGAAAGAAGCTGACCCAAATATTCAACCATTGATGGATTCGCTTAGGGAATTTTGTTTTTCATTGGGAAGCAATGTTGTGGAAGACGTTCGGATGCACAGAGTTGTCTTTTGCAAGTCCTTTGTATTCAGATGGTTTGTGGATGTAGAGCCACAAAAGGACTTGGTTCTTCTTAAGATCCAAAAGAACAGGAACAAGACGCAAACTGTCCAGCTTGGATTGGACCAGGACTTGGCTGATACCAAAGCCCTGATTCGTGAAGCGTATGATTCTATTCACTAAGTTTTGAGATGAGATTCCGAATCTCTTTTCCTTTCACAATAGCCTTTCCAAGTCGCCTTAGATCTTTCTCATCTATCATTAGCGGTGATCTGCTGAACCTTCCATGTGAATAAGAGCAGAATCGTAGTAATTTCTCACCACTATCAAACTTTAGCAACTGGATTGTAGGTTCATGATATTGAGAAGATATTGAAATTTCATCTATAACCATGCCTTTACCCCATGGCATTTTAAACGGTCTTGGAATCTTTCTCATTTCTTTTTTCTCCTATGCTCTTCCTGTTCCTTCAAGGCTTGTTCAAGCTCCTTGTATTCATGATGTAGCTGGAACTTTGTATCTCGAATCTTTGCTGAAACCCAGTCGATCCTTTTCTGGATCAACTTGTCCTTTTCCTCAAAATTCATCATTTTGGTTAGAGCGAGGAGAGATATATTTTTGAGTTTATCTTAGTGTATATTACAGATTTGAGAAGCGTCAATCAGGCAAAATCTTTCAGTTTCTGAAAAATCACTTCTTGTTCATCTAACAGTATTTCCATCTGAGCATACAGTTCAGGTGATTTTTTCCTATATGCTGCCATAAATTTAGAGTTGGATGAAAAAAATTCCTTGATTGAGGAGATAAATTTTTGTTGTCGCCGACTAGTTTCTGTCAGTTTTGATAAATCATTTTCCTTTGAATTTACGAAGCTTAACGAACTTGTTTGCATTAGTTCGTGTATTTTTTGATAGATTGTATCCTGTCTCTTCAAAATATTTTTCAATTCTTCCTCTTTATTATCAAAAAATGTTTGCCGAGGCTGAAAATCACGATAAACTTTTAGGAAATCAGAAAGATTTGTTCCAAAAAATTCTTTCAGGCTAGAAATTATCTCATCATTAAGAGCAATTTTTTGCTGCATCTGTTTGACCGGAATCATTGTTTCCAACTTTTAACCATTCTTATGCTCCGCAATCATTTTTTCTAACCTTTCAATGTATTTTGACTGATCGTCCTTGTGCACATCAAGTGTTCCCTCTTCCGTAACAGTTAGAATTACAATCTGATCTATTTTTTCACCAGTGCGCTCTTCCCATGCTATCGAATAAAATGTAGCTTGGATTAGATAATTCTCATTTATCTTATCGCGTTTTCTTTTCGCAGTTTTAAAATCTATTATTGATAGTACGCCATCATATTCAGCAACGCAGTCAATTCTACCAGCTATGCCAAGCCGTTTACTGTATACTGCCTTCTCCAAACCTCTAATCTGATCAATCTTGTCTAGTGCTGGGATCATCAAACGAAACATGCCAGCTGCAAGTGCACTGTAATTCCCAACAAGATCATTTTCCGGTTGATTTGATAGGCAAGCCTCAATTATTTTATGCACTTTGTCGCCCCTGTCCTTAGCATTATCCATCACACGGTCAGCTACCTCATGACCAACGCTTTCTCTCCATGCGAGAATTCCCTCTGGTGTGTAATTTTTCAAAAGTGATGTGATCGAGATGAATGTACCATCTGGCGTTTCGTAGTATCTAACACCATCAATCTTAATCTGATTAAGTTCAGGAAGGTCTCGTATTGGTAGGTGTGTGAATGTCATAGTTTTTGGAGTTTTTCAGGTAATAAAAAAGTGGAGAAGAGATAAGCCAATCGAGACAATCCTCAATCTGGCTGTCTCCTTCCACTTTTACCCAAAAATAGAGGTTAAAAAACACTTCCATGCAAAAACAATATACATCTGCGATCTTTTTTACACATTAATTACGCCTAAATTTCAGATCCTTACCAAGATATGGAAAAAATATCATGCCCAACCTGTAGAAAGGCTTTTGACCAACACGATAAGCGACAGACCAATTTATGCTTGGAGAAATTTATCAATGTAGCAACTAATCCTGTTGTTTACAGTTCTACAAAAAAGATAATTTGTCCAACATGTGAGAAAGATATGCTTGATCATAATCAGCGCCAGGCAATGGAATGCGTAAACAAGTTTATTAAACTAGTAAGAGGCAACTCGGATTAAAGGACCTTAATGACTATCAGGCAAACTTACTGTTTGATAGTCTAAGAAAGTTCTTTGACTAAATTATAGAACAGAATCTACCATAAGTGCAATAAAAAGTACTGCCAAATATGGGCTTGAAAACTTGAATAAAACCCATGAAGCCTTTTCGCTTGGTTTTGCAACTACCCAGAAACTAAGAAGTACCATTAAAACTCCTGATGCAATTGCAGTGTACAGATATACTTCATGCATTAATGGCTCTCCATTATCATGAGTCAGGAAAAATGGAACTACGCTAAAGAGTACCATCATTAGTGTTGTGCCAGCAATTATTCTGGCAGAAGTTTTTTCCGACTGGACTGCAGTCAGCATTGGAACATTTACTTTTTTGTAATCATCCTTAAAGTGTAAAGTTAATGCCCAAATATGCATTGGAATCCAAACAAATACCAATCCAGCTATGACAAGACCAAAGTCCCAAAGACCAGTTGTAGTTACGGCAACATAGCCAATCAGTGCTGGTGCACCGCCTGAGAATCCGCCTAAAACAATATTTGTTCTACTTTTACGTTTGAGACCATAGCTATAAACTAAAATATTATCCACTAGTCCGAACGCCATAAAAGAACCAGCCAAGATACCTTGCCAAAAAGATGCAGTTAGACAAATACCAAAAGCGCAGACAAGCGATATTGCAGCTAGTAATAACCCAAAGTTCCTAGCCTTCTCTGGAGGATAAATTCTCTTACTTGGAATTGGTCTGTTTTTAGTTCTCTCCATGATTGCATCTATATCTCTGTCATGATAATTTGTCAAGGTATTTGCAGCAGCAGAGCCTGCAGCTACTCCTCCAAGCAGTAAGGCCCATGTCGGAAGGGAAATTGGAATGTTAAAAACATTCGAAGCAGTTATTGCTGCTCCAAAGGCGGTAAAAACCAAAAGATACCAAATCTTTGGTTTAGTCAGCTCGTAATATACAGCCAAATTGGAATTTGTATTAAAAGTCTGCATATGTCATCTCATCTTCTCATTACCTTCATAAATCTATCATATAGGGCATTTGTTTTTTCCGTCTCTTCATTTCTATAAAGCTCTCAGAACTTACTATACCTTGAATTTTACCGATCTCCTCTGAAATTAAGCGGTGCATCTCAGGTAGGTTTTTTGCAAACATGATTACTAGTATGTCAAACCTACCAGTTACTTCTGAGATCTCTCTTACTCCAGGAATTTTAAACAATTCTTCAATTACAACATCACGCTGTTTTGAATCCATGTTAATTCCTGTTAATGATTTTACAGCATACCCCAACTCCTTATCGTTAACATCTATCGTAAACTTCTTGATCAGTTTACTTTTTACCAAACGCTTGATCCTGCTATAAACAACTGAAGTGTTTACGTTAATCTTTTCTGAAAGTTTTGGTATTGAGATTGACGAATCATTACTAAGCTCTGATAAAATCTTTAAATCTGTTTTATCCAAGATTGCCGTTTAAAACACCCACTGGTTTACACATTTTTGGGTATAATAAAGATATTATTGAAAATATTATAAAATTTTGGCTTAAATCTTATCTTTTTTGTATAGCATCTCAGCTAGGAGAATAGCACCTTTGGCAGAGCCCATCTTCTTGTTATGTGAAAATAACATGTACTTTATTCCATGGTCAAACAGCTCTTCTTTTTCTAACCTTCCAATAGTTGTAGTCATTCCATCTCCAACATTTCTATCAATTCTTGGTTGTGGTCTTGTAGGATCGTCATGTACAGCGTAGTAGTCTTTTGGAGCTGATGGTAGACCCATAACGCTAATTGATTTGTTGTACTCTTCGTAAGTTTTTTTGGCGGTTTGGGGGTCAATTTCTTGTGAAGTTTCTACAAAAACTGATTCAGTATGACCATCAATTACGGGAACCCTAGTACAAGTACAACTAATTCTTATATCTGCGGGTTCAATTTTTCCATCTTTTAATTTTCCAAGAATCTTTCTTGTTTCTTTTCGTACTTTTTCCTCCTCTTTTGGGATGTAAGGAATTATGTTATCAGTAACATCCATGGCTGAAACGCCAGGTGATCTGCCACCACCAGAAATTGCCTGCATTGAAGTCATCATTACTTTTTTTGCACCGTATTTTTCATACAACGGTTTCATGGTAATCGCCAAACCCGTTGTAGTACAATTAGGTAAAGGTGCAACCCATCCTTTCCAATTCCTATTCTTTTTTTGAATTTCAAGTAATTCAGATTGTTCATCATTTATTCCAGGAATAAGAATCGGGACATCATCTTCATACCTATATGCAGAAGAGGTAGAAATTACCGGCACATCCTTTGCTAATTTTGTCTCAATATCTCTAGCCGCTTCAGATTCAACTGCTGAAAATACTAAATCTAATTCTGATGTGTTAATTTCATCAATTGTTTTTACTGTCATTTCTTTGATATATTCTGGTATTTCACCACCTACTTCCCATTTTATTATTCCACTAGGATCTTTGATAGAATCAACATACTTTTTTCCTGCCGATCTTTCTGATGCTGCGATTTGTGTTACCTCAAACCAAGGATGATCTTTTAGCGATTGAACAAATTCTTGACCTACAGAGCCTGTAACCCCTACTATTGCAACTTTCTTCTTCATGAATCTATTTTTGCATTTTCAATTAATAATCGTTAGCAATGACCAAAACATACTATATTGGTAACTAACTATCTACAATGTGAAAATTTATCCAAATAAATCAGTTCAATCACACATTCCAGCCTCTCATGGTGGTAGATATTCTATAAAAAATACCGACTCTGAGATATTAGATTTTAGTTCAAGCGTCAACCCATTAGGCTGTCATCCTGGAGTAAAAAGATATTTAAAAAAACATCTAAACTCAATCTCTGAATATCCAGATTCAAATTCTTTACTACTACGTGGAAATTTAAACTGGTACACTGGTATTCCTAAAAAACAGATCGTTGTAGGTAATGGTGCAACAGAAATTATCTACAATTTTTGCCAAACGTTTCTCAACAAAAACACTCCTGTATTAATTCCAATACCTACATTTAGTGAATATGAAACTGCTGCAAAACTTTGTGGGTGCAAGGTCTCATTTTTTAAAACAATGAATGTCACTAAAACTTTGCAAAGCTTTATCACCAAAATTCCAAAAAGGGGTTGTGTTTTTTTGTGCAATCCAAATAATCCAACTGGTGTTTTAACCCAAATGAAGGATATGTTAAAAATTATTTCTGCTGCGGAGAAAAAATCTACAATTGTTTTTGTTGACGAAACATTCATCGAACTTGTTCCAGACAGTAACCAGTCTGTCATAAAACATATCAAAAATTTTGAGAATTTGTTTATTTTACGTTCTCTTACAAAATCTTTCGGCCTAGCAGGAGTTAGGATTGGTTATGGAATTGGCAGCACCCAAATAATTAATCCTCTACAAAAAATCAAAATTCCTTGGAATGTTAGCAATATAGCACAAGGGGCTGCAAGTGCGGCAATATGCTATCATCCTTTTTTGGACAAAACGTGTAAATTAATTAAAAAAGAGAAACGTTTTATTTCTTCAAATTTAGCAAAAACAAAAAAATTTACTTGCTTTAACTCATCAACAAACTTTATTCTAGTTAAAACAAAAATAAAATCAAAACTTTTGCAAAAGAAACTACTAAAAAATAAAATTCTCATAAGGGACTGTAGTACATTTCGTGGTCTAGACCAAAATTATATTAGAATTGCAGTGAAAACTAGAAAAGAAAACGTAAAACTGATCAAAGCACTAGAGGCGATTTAATATTTCAAAAACATTAATGATTCAAGGTACCGCATCTAGCGCTGGTAAAACAACACTTGTTACAGCACTATGTAGGATTTTTGTAGAAAAAGGATTCTCTGTTGCGCCATTTAAAGCACAAAATATGTCAAATTATGCCTATAAAGGAAAAGATTTTGAAATTTCTCGTGCTCAGGCAATTCAGGCTTTGGCATCTCGCATTGAAATATCTGCTGATTTGAATCCAATTTTACTAAAACCTCTAGGAGATTATAGAAGCTCTGTTTTCGTTAGGGGAAAATTCTATAAAAAAATGCATGCAGATGATTATTACAAGAAGTTTGTTCAAAAAGATGGAATGAAGACAGTTTTGAGATCATTTCATGTTTTAGAAAAAAAACACGATTTGATTATCATTGAGGGCGCTGGCTCACCAGCTGAAATTAATCTTACCAAGTATGATATCGCAAATATGAAACTTGCTAAAAAAACAAAGTCACCTGTAATTTTGATTACTGATATTGAAAGAGGTGGATCTTTTGGCAGTGTTGTTGGTACTATATCATTATTAGAAAAAAAATACCAAAGACTGATCAAAGGAGTAGTTTTTAACAAATTTCGCGGTGATTTAGATATTCTTAAACCGGGATTTAGAAGACTGAAACAAAAAACTGGAAAATCAGTTCTTGGAACTATTCCAATGACCAAGTTTTTACTTCCTGAAGAGGATTCTATTACCTCAAATTCAAAACGACTTGTTTTTAATAAGCAAAATTTCAAAAAAATTGATTCTGAAATTGACAAATTAAGCAAAGTAGTAAAGTCAAGTCTTAATATCAGAGCTATTGAAAAACTCTTGTAATGATACTTGAAGGCATTGTTATAGTTGGGTTTGCACTTTTATTGGATTTTTTGATAGGTGATCCTAAAACTAAATATCATCCAACTGCTTGGATAGGAAAACTGATCGCAGTACTTGTTCCTTTTACAAGAAACAATTCACCAAAAAAAGAATTGTTTGGTGGCATTTTGATTGTTTTTGCTGTTGTAGCAATTGTAAGCACATTACTTGTTGCATTGGATTTCGGAATCAGCTTGCTTACTATTGATATTGTTTCATTAGTTGTATCTATTGCAGTCGGTTCAATTTTGCTAAAAACAACTATTGCTATTAGAGGAATGCAAAAACATGCTTTAGCTGTGGTTGATGCACTTGAAAAAGATGATTTAGACTCTGCCCGAAACCATCTTTCTATGATTGTAAAAAGGAACACCAAGCATTTAGACAAAAATCACATATCATCTGCAGTTTTAGAAAGTGTGAGTGAAAATACTGTTGATGGCATTACTGGTCCATTATTCTATTATGCAATATTTGGCCTACCAGGAGCATTTGTTTACAGAGCTATTAACACAATAGATTCTATGGTTGGCTACAAGACGTCTTTATTCAGGAACATAGGTTGGTTTGGGGCTAATTGTGATACAATTCTTAACTATATTCCATCTAGACTAACCGGGCTGGTAATGATTTTGAGCGCACTAATTTTAGGCTATAATTGGAAAGAATCTTTTTACATTATGAGACGTGACGGCAAAAAACTGGAAAGTCCTAATGCTGGATTCCCCATAGCCGCTTTGGCTGGTGCATTGGGAACTAAACTAGAAAAAATAAATTATTATGCTGTTGGTGATGGCAATATTGAATTTACAAAATCTCACATCATTTCTGCAATTAGGTTGATGAAGGTTTCATCAATTTTATTCTGTGGACTAATCACAGTTCCAATAATTTCAGCTTTATCATTTTTAGGATGGTGGTTGCATGCTTAAAGAAGTAAGCTCTGTTTTTTCATTTCTAACTATAATTCCTTCTAACAACACAAATCTTGAAACTGTTGCAAAATACATGCATGTTTTTCCTATAATAGGAATTGTAATTGGGTTACTCATTGGTTCAATTGGTTTTGGCCTTTCCTTCTTTTTAGATCCTATGGTTGTTGCCCTACTAGTTGTTGGTTCCATTGTTGTGATTACTGGAGTACATCATACTGATGGTTTGGCAGACTTTGCTGATGGTCTTATGACCAAGGGTACAAAGAATAAAAAACTCAAAGCCATGAAAGATCTGTCAACTGGCTCAGCAGGAATTGTTTCTGTGGTATTGTACGTAATAGGTGCAATAATAGCTCTGTCATTGACAAGTGGTTTTGCATTGTTCCAAGCGATATTACTTAGTGAGATTTTAGCCAAATTCTCAATGGTTTTGATGGCAAGCATTGGGCAGTCAGCAGCAGTTGGTTCCAATTCACCTTTCACGCAAATTATGAAGGACAAAAAAAGACTAGCGGTGGCAGGCATAATAACAATAATTCCACTTGTTGTAATAGGCGGGACTGTAGGACTGATACTTTTTGGCGCATCAATTGCTGTAACAATATTTTTGGTATGTCTTTCTGCTAGAAGTTTTGGCGGAATTACTGGTGATGTTCTTGGGGCAACAAACGAGCTTACTAGGCTATCATCTCTGTTAATCTTTGTTTCACTATGATTGGTTTAGTGATGGCAGGCGGCAAAGGAACTAGGATGGGTCTTTCTGAAGAAAAATTATTACTAAAATACAAAAAACCAGTTATTTTTCATGTTATTGACGCATTAAACAATTCTGGTTGTTTTTCTAAAATCATGGTCGCTACTAGTTCAAATTCACCAAACACAGTACAAGTATTAGAACAAAAAGGAATCGAAACTTTAGGTACACCAGGAAAAGGATATTCTAGTGATCTAAATTTTCTGTTGCAAAATATGGACGAACATACATTTGTTGTTTCAGGCGATTTGCCGCTACTTGACGAAGAAATTATTCAAGTTATGGTTGAAAAATTTAGTATAGAAAATGTTTGGACTAGTTTTCTTACATCCAAGAAATTTTTGAATTCATTAGGGTTAGAATCTGAGCTAGTAACTACATATGATAATATTGAATGTGCATACAGTGGAATTTCTATCATTGACGCTAAAAAAATTAAAAAGTTTAATTCAATTAAAGAAAATTATGTTATTCTTAACGATAAGAGAATTGCTTTTAATTTGAATACAAAACGAGATTACGAATTACTCAGCAGTTCCTGAAATTTTCCCTATTATTCGTGCCTTTGCACCTGTGGGTGTTGATATTACATTTCCACAAGACTTGCATGTGACAGTTGATGATGCATGTGAATAAACTATGTTTTCTTCTTCACATTCTTTACAATTAACTTTAAGGAATTTGCTATTTGGTTCTGGAGAAAGAATGTGTTCTTTTTTCATTTTGCAACCAACTCAAATTTTTTAATTCTAATGCCTTTATTCATCATTTTCTTTTTGCATATAGTACATGTTTCAATTAGCGTAACCTTTTTTGTAGTTTTTGCAGGTTTTGCCAATTTTGGGAATTTTTGTCCACCATATCCTTTTTTTCGTAACGCATGCCTTCTTTCTCCCGCTGCCATTCCTCTACGTTTGCCTGCCTTGTAAATTGAAACTTTCATAGTCTGATGACTCTTACATGTTGGGCAGTAAGATCTTACTTCCTTTGGCATGTTCATAGTAAACATCCGACTCTGTCCGTAATTTAAACATCGCTTCTAACTATAATAGGAACAAAACATATTGTTTATTGTGTTTCTTGGATTGTCTAGTTCCATCCAAACTCTGAACGCAGTAGCCATTGGCGACAAAGCAGCTGATCTTGTACTAGAAAACTGTTCGTTAGTAAACGTGTACACTGGTGAGATTTTGCCGGAAACTCAGGTCGCAATATCTAAAGATCGAATTGCCTACGTAGGTGAAGATGCATCTCACACAAAGGGAAAAAAAACAGTTGTAATAAATTTAGAAAAAAAATTCATCACGCCTGGATTTGCAGATTCTCACATACATATAGACCAGTTTTTCTCACCAGCGGAATTTGTAAAAAAATCTCTTTTATGTGGTGTTACGTCACTTTTTGCTGATTCAGTTGATATTGTAAGTACTTGTGGTTTTAGTGGTTTTAAGGAATTTATTAAGATGACATCTGGGCTTCCAGCACGTTTTTTTCACGTCGTCCCAGGCGGAACTCCTGTTGATAGGAAATTTAGTCACGTAAAATCATTGAGTCCCACTGAAGAAAAGTCTGCATTGAGAATGCCTGGTGTCCTTGGTCTGGGCGAAGTATTTTCATGGACCAAAGTAACAAAACGTGATTCTAAAACAATGAAGACATTGTCAACAATGCTTGAAAATAATTGTGTAATTAATGGTCATACAGCTGGCATGTCTGGCAAAAAACTTAACGCTTACGTATCATCAGGCATTTTATCATGCCACGAACCAATCAACTTTGAGCAGGTGATAGAACGATTAAGATTGGGTATGTGGATAATGATAAGAGAAGGCTCTATTCGTAGAGACATTAAGGATATCATACCATTAGTGCTTGCAAACAAAACTAACAAGGATAGACTGATGTTTTGCTCTGATGGCCTTGATCCCATTGATATTACAAAGTTTGGCCACATTGATCATTGTATAAGGGAGGCAGTAAAACTAGGTCTTAATCTAACAGACGCAATTTCAATGGCATCAAAAAACTGTTTTGATTATTACAACATGGGAATGGACTTGGGTGGTATAGCTCCTGGGAAACTTGCGGACATTTTAGTTTTTGATGATCTTATGAAATTAAAACCTAAGAAAATTTTTGTTGGCGGCATGCTAGTGCTGTCAAATGGCACTATTGTTTCCAAAATAAAAAAGCACCCAGTACCTAAATGGATGACAAAAACTGTAAAGCTAAATAAATTCACGGAAGATAATTTCTCAATAAAATCTCATTCAGATTTAGTTGATGTTAACGTAATAGATATGAAAACAGAAATTATCACAAAAAAAGGACATGAAACGTTATCAGTTAAGGATGAAAATGTTATTCCATCTTATGATAAAGATGTATGGAAGGTAGCAGCTTTTGATAGAACATTTGGCTCAACAAAACATGCAGTGGGATTTTTGAAGAATTTTGGTCCTAGGATAGGAGCTTTTGCCTCGACATGGAGTTTCCACGAAAATAACATGATTGTAATTGGTTCTAATGAAAAAGATATGGCAATAGCAGCAAACAGTCTTCTTAGGACTCAAGGCGGGATGGTAGTAGTTTACAAGGGAAAAATTCTCTCTTCCATGCCGTTGCAAATGGCTGGTATTATGTCTACAGATAGTTTTGAAAAGACATCAAAAAATTTTTCAGATATCAATAATATGTTACTTGATTCTGGCTGTAAATTCAAAAAACCACATTTAATACCATTATTTCTTCCATTTTTGGCGTTGCCTGAAATTCGAATATTACATCAGGGCATAATTGATGTGAAAAGTCGCTCATTTTTGAAAACTATCGTTTAATAAAATATTAAAGGGGGATTTTAAACTAAAATCTGTAATTAAATGGCTTCAATTCAACAAACACCAAATGGACCAGTTTTAGTGTTAAAAGAAAGCGCACTACAACAAAAAGGTCGTGATGCACAAAAAAACAATATAGCTGCTGCAAAATTGGTAGCAGACTTGGTTAAAACAAGTCTAGGTCCACGCGGCCTGGACAAGATGCTTGTGGATTCGTTGGGGGATGTAACAATTACAAACGATGGGGCAACAATTCTAAAAGAGATTGATGCTCAACATCCAGCTGCCAAAATGATGGTTGAGGTTTCTAAAACAATTGATACTGAAGTTGGTGATGGAACTACATCTTCAGTAGTTTTTGCAGGTGCATTGTTAGAAAAAGCAGAAAAATTGCTTGAAAAAGATGTACATTCTACAGTGATTGTTGATGGATATCAGGCAGCATCAGAGAAATCTCTTGAATTATTGGCAGATTTTGCAAAATCTGTCAAACCTGATGATCAGGAGTCACTAATTAAAATTGCAAAAACTAGCATGCAATCTAAATTGATTTCTGAAGACAGTGAACCCATGTCAAAATTGGTTGTGGGTGCAATACTAAAAATTGCAGAAAAAAATGGTGACACATACTCTGTTGATCTTGATAATCTTAAAGTAGAAAAAAAATCTGGAGCTTCTATTCAAGATACTGCGCTAATCAAAGGTATTGTTCTTGACAAGGAAATAGTACACAGTGGTATGCCTACTAAGATCCAGAAAGCTAAAATCGCACTTGTTAATGCTGCACTTGAAGTTGAAAAGACTGAGATGAGTGCTGAAATCAGGATTTCTGATCCAACTCAGATGCAGATGTTCTTAGAAGAGGAAAATAGGATGCTAAAAGAAATGGTAACTAAATTACACAATGCGGGTACGAATGTACTGATATGTCAAAAGGGAATTGATGATATTTCACAGCACTATCTTGCCAAGCATGGAATTTTGGCAGTACGAAGAGTAAAAGAAAGTGATATGACTAAACTTGCAAAGGCAACTGGTGGAAGAATTACTACTAATCTTGATGATATTACAGAAAAAGACTTGGGTCATGCTGATTTAGTTCAGCAGAAAAAGATTGAAACAGACAAGTGGGTCTTTATTGAGGGATGCAAAAATCCACACTCTGTAACAATTCTCATCAGAGGAGGCTCTCAAAGAGTGGTTGATGAGGTTGATCGTTCGATACATGACTCGTTAATGGTTGTTAAAGATGTAATTGAAACCCCGTCTATTGTAACTGGTGGTGGTTCAGCTGAAGCATATTTAGCTGGACAGTTAAACGAATATGCGGATAGTTTTGATGGAAGAGAACAACTTGCTATAAAACAATATGCTGAAGCACTGGAATCAATCCCATTAACAATAGCAGAAAATGCTGGAATGGATCCAATTGATACTATCATTTCTTTACGTGCAAAACAAAACAGTGGTAAAAAAGGAGCTGGGATTAATGCAAGAGAAAGTAAAATTGGTGATATGAATTCCCTGAGTATATTAGAACCACTGGTTGTAAAAGAACAAATTATAAAATCAGCAACAGAAACAGCATGTATGATTCTCAGAATAGATGATGTAATAGCAATTTCTGGCGGTCCTTCATCTGGCGGTCCACCAGGCATGCCACCAATGTGATAATCCTAGTTCAAATTATCTAAAACTTCAAAACTTACTAAATATACTAACATTATGCACAAAATAGGCATAGATCTAGGTGGAACTAAAACTGAAGGAATTTTGCTAGATGAAAAACATAACATAATTGAACGTAAGCGTATCAAGACTCCTCAAGAAAATGGCTATGATTCAATTGTAAAATCTATTACATTTTTGATAAATGATTTAAAGAAAAAAACCAGTGAGAAAACGTCAATTGGGTTGTGTACACCTGGTGTCACTGATCCAAATTCAGGATTGATCAAAAACAGTAACACTCAATGCCTAATAGGAATGCCATTAAAAAATGACCTTGAGAATATTCTAGATCAAGAAATTTTAATGGAAAATGATGCAAATTGTTTTGCTCTTGCAGAATCATTGTTGGGATCTGCGAAGGACCATGAGGTAGTTTTTGGTGTTATCATGGGAACAGGTGTAGGGGGTGGAATTGTAATCAATGGAACTATACACAAAGGTAGATCAAACATTGCTGGGGAGTGGGGGCATCACATACTCCATCCTAATGGAAACGAATGCTATTGTGGAAAACGAGGATGTGTTGAGACGTATATTAGCGGTCCAGCGTTAGAACGTCGCTGGTTTGAAATCACTGGAACAAAGGAATCATTACAATCCATTACTCAAAACCTCTCATTTGAAAAAGCTGAACAATGGAAAAGTGAATTTCTTGAGAATTTTGGCATGGCTCTTGCAAACGTAATTGATATTTTAGATCCTGATGCCATTGTTTTAGGAGGCGGAGTTTCAAATGTTTCCTTCCTATATGATGAAGGGAAAAAAGCGGTCTACGAAAAGGTGTTTAGCGATTTAGTTAATACACCAATATTAAAAAACAAACTGGGTGATTCTGCAGGCGTCTTTGGTGCATGCCTTTTGAATAATTCATAGTTATTGTGGCTCTATTGTGGCAGGCGGTTTACTTGAAACTACATAAGATACCCATGTAACTTCATCAATTTCATTGGTAATTCGATTACTAATCTTCTCAATCAGTTCATTTGGTAGTCTAGTCCAATCTGCAGTCATAGCATCAATGGAATCTACAATTCTAATCATAACAATATTACCATATTTTCTTTCATCTCCAACAACACCCACAGCTTTGTCATCACCCACTGCAGCATATGCCTGCCAAACTTTATCATACAACTCTGCATTTTGTAATTCTTCTTCAACTATGTTACTTGCAATTCTAGTAATGTCTAATTTCTTTTTTGTAACCTCACCGATTATCCTAACAGCAAGACCAGGTCCTGGAAACGGATGACGGATAAGTAAATTTTCTGGGACATCAAGAATCTTTGCAATATTTCTCACTTCATCTTTGTACAATTCACGTAATGGTTCTAAAACTTTCAAGTGTAACCAATCTGGTAAACCACCAACATTATGATGTGTCTTAATCACATCTGCGGGTCCCTTTGATACACCACTTTCAATTACATCGGGATAAAGTGTACCCTGAGCAAGCCAAACAAAGGGACCATTGTCTTTTGCAAAATCTGTAAAAACTCTTACAAATTCTTCTCCTATAACTTTCCTTTTTTCTTCTGGATCAACAACTCCTTTTAATTTTGATAAAAATTGTTCTTTACCATCTATCTTTGTAAAATCAACTTTAAAATTTTTGGCGAACATAGCCTCTATCTCTTTTGCTTCACCCAGTCTCAAAAGACCATTGTCAACAAAAACGCATTTCAGTCTATCACCAATTGCCTTCTGAATTAATAGTGCCACAACAGTAGAATCAATCCCGCCACTGACACCACATAAAACATTACCCTCTAATTTAGAAATATTTTCAACAGTATTTTCAATAAATGCTTCCATAGTCCAATCTTGATTGGCGTGGCAAACTTTAAGAACAAAATTTTTCAGAATATTAGTTCCATTTTCTGTGTGCATAACTTCAGGGTGAAATTGAATTCCGTACACAGTTCTCTGCTTGTTTGCAATTGCTGCAGCATGTGCATTTTCAGTATGTCCAATTATTTCAAAATCTTTTGGCACATTCTTTGCTTCATCTCCATGGCTCATCCATGCTCTAATAGAGTCACCAACTTCGCTCAGAATATCTGATTTGTCATCAATTGAGAGTATAGCTGAACCATATTCTTTGTTTGCGCGCTTTACTTTCCCTCCAAAATTATTAACAATTATCTGATGACCGTAACATATTCCCAAGATTGGTATTTGCATCTGGAAAATTTCTTTTGTAGGCATCGGTGCATCTGAATTAAATACACTTGATGGTCCTCCTGAAAAGATAATTCCTTTTGGATTTAGTTTGTTAAGTTCATCTAAAGAAATATCATACGGAACAAGCTCAGCATAGACTGAAAAATCTCGAATTCGCCTGCAAATCAAATGGCTATATTGTGAGCCAAAATCTAAAACAACAATTTTATCCATAATATTATTCCGAGTTCTCAATCATTCGTGTAAGCGACCATGTGGCAGTGTTAATAATCTCATCGACTCTTTCTTTTTGACGGTAATTTTTAATTATAATTTCTCTAATTGCACTTCCGTTGTTGTTTATAATACAATCAATAACATCATCTCTTCCTATTTTACCACTTTGAACTTCCTGACCATCCTTTTTTTTCATTTCACCAATAATGCGTTCGATAAAAAAAGTCTTCAGTGGGGGTGTTTCAGAGCTAAGTATAACATTTTCTTCCAAAATAATTGAAACCTTATCATCCGAAACAAACGCATTTGCAATAATTGTTCCATCAGAATTTTTTGTAATTGGAATTGATACTCTATTTTCTTCCTTTTTTGTATCTGAGGAATTGGAAATAATCTCTGAAGCTTTTGTAAAACTTGATTGTTTGAGTATTGTATCGACAGCGGAAAGACTTCTCTCAAGTTTTTCAATTTGTTCTTGACACTTCACTATTTTTTCGGTAATCTCTTCTTTCAATTCTAAAATATTACGAATTTCCTCGTCTGAAAACTTCATACACACTCTTATCTTGAACGATATTAAAACGCATTCTTACTAGTAATTATATTATCAATCTCTCTATACTTGATTTTTGTAAATCCTTTCATTGCAGTTGTGGAATAAAGTTTAGATCTACTTTTTTGTGCAAGCCATTCTAGTAATTTCTTTCCACAGCGTAATTTTGCAATTTTTATATTTCGATTAATAACACTAGGCTTGGAGTACTTTCCAATTGTAGTTCCAAAATCCATTCCAAGAAGAATTATTTTTTTGGCTTTAAAGTGATTAGCCAAAAACACACACCTATCTCCGTCTGTAAATCCCCCAAAATTGTGAATCCTTCCTGTCGGTTTTGTCTGTGTTGTTCCTATACAATTTTTGAAGTTTTTTACAAGGTATAACTTATCAGAATTGTCCCCATGTGCATGAACAACCATTATAGTATTTGTTCTACCAGTTTTTTTTAATGCATTAATATCGCCATCAAGGTCTGTGACTACAATATCAGGTCTCAAACCATTTTCTATAATGGCTCGAACGGCGCCGTCAGCTATAATTTTTGTAATTTTCTTATATTTTTTTAAAATTGGGATACAAGAAAGTAATGAAGGACCGGCGCCAACTACGAAAACAGGCTTATTCTCTATTAGATCTTTTATTGGCGCTGTTCTAGTTTTTTTTGTTAATAACAAATTCAACAACTTGCATGATTGAGAATCCTCCTTTCTTGAATAGCCAAACTCTTTGAGAATATCTCTATATTTTGACTCCCAGCCTAAAATGGTCATATAACTCAAATTAGTAGGGTTCATGATAAATTATGTGAATAAACTAGGAACCATTCCTGTAGGAGATTCGAATCCTGTTAGATTTATGGGAATATTAAATACAAGTAGTGAATCATTTTACAAAAAATCTATTTCAATTAGTAAACAAAGAATTTCAGATGCAGTTTATAGAATGGAAGCAGAAGGTGCTGATTTTATAGATGTTGGCGGCATGTCTACAGCACCATATCTTGCAACAATGATCTCAGAAAAAACAGAGATATGCCGTATCATGAAGGCAATTAAAATTATTCAGCAAATATCTAACTTGCCTATTTCTGTTGACACATGTAGAGCAGGAGTAGCAAAAGAGGCCTTAGAACTTGGAGTTGATATAATAAATGATGTTACAGGATTGAAACATGATCCTAGGATGCCAAAAACAATTGAAAAATATTGCCCATCGCTAGTTTTGTGTGCCTATAGTAAGAAAATCATGACTGGAAACCAATTGCATAATGTAAAACAATTGTTGAATGAAAGTTTGGAAATAGCCAAATCTGCAAACATTCCTAAGACAAAAATTGTTTTGGATCCCGCCATAGGATTTTTCAGAAAAAAAGGAATGGGTGCTTTTTTTACAAAGATTAACTCAGATTGGTTTAAAAGAGATTTGTTGATTTTGAAAAATTTAAAGTCAATAAAATCAGCAAGACCTATTCTTGTGTCAGTATCAAATAAATCATTCATTGGGAAAATCCTAAAAAAAGAAAATCCATCGGATCGACTTTTTGGTTCATTAGCAGCTGAAGTAATATCTGTCCTAAACGGTGTAAATATTATTCGCACTCATAACGTAGGTAAATCAAAAGAGGCTAATGCTATAGCACAAGAATTATCGTAAAGACAGCAAGGCTTATAACGGTTTTTTTTTCTAATGTATGAGGTTCGTTTGGGTATACGTGAAGGATTAACATTTGACGACGTTCTACTTGTACCCAAATTTTCAGATATAAGTAGTCGTTCTCAAACTGATCTCTCAACACAACTTTCTAGAAACATTTCCTTGAATATTCCGTTAATTAGTGCTAATATGGATACGGTTACGGAAGCTTCAATGGCAGTAGCTATATCTCGTGAAGGTGGAATAGGGATCATACATAGATTTCTAACAATACAAGAAGAAGTAAACGAAGTTCTAAAAGTCAAACGCTCTGGAAGTATAATCATAGAAAATCCATACTCTGTTAATCCTGAACAAACTATACAGAATGCTTTCAGCTTAATGAATGAAAAGGAAATATCAGGACTTTTAGTTACTGATTCCAATTCTAAACTAGTAGGAATTTTGACTGAACGAGATGTATTATTTGAACCATCAGATTGTTCTAAATTAGTTAAGGAGTTAATGACAAAGGATGTTGTTACTGCAAAACCAGGTATTGATCTACAAAAAGCTAAAGAGATTCTAAAAAATAACAGAATTGAAAAACTACCTCTAGTTGATGATAATAATTGTGTGAAAGGTCTAATCACTAGCCAGGATATTTCAGATTTGGAAAAATATCCGAATGCATCAAAGGATAAAAAGGGACGTCCACTTGTTGGAGCTGCTGTTGGTGTGAGGGGTGATTTTATGGAAAGAACGGAAGCCTTGATTGAAGCAGGAGTAGATACCATAGTTGTGGATATAGCTCATGGTCATAGTGAAAATGCTATAAACACAGTACAAAACATCAAAAAGGGATTCCCTAATTGCGACCTCATTGCTGGAAACGTAGCAACAGCAAAGGGAACTGAAGATTTGATTAAGGCAGGAGTTGATTCTGTGAAAGTTGGGGTTGGTTCTGGTTCTATTTGTATAACTAGAGTTATCACAGGTTCAGGAGTTCCACAGCTTACTGCTGTTTTGGATTGTGCTAAAGTTGGTAAGGATTATGGAATACCAATCATCTCAGATGGCGGAACAAGAAATTCAGGTGATGCAACCAAAGCGTTAGCTGCTGGTGCATCTTCAATTATGGTGGGAAGTATTTTAGGTGGAACTGATGAGACACCTGGTACTACAATCACAAAAAATGGTAAACGCTTTAAGATTTATCGAGGAATGGCCTCTCTTTCTGCTTCAATGGGGAGGAAAACAAAGGAGACTGGTAGTTTTGAGTTAACTGATGATCTTAATGATTATGTAGCCGAGGGTGTAGAAGCTATGGTTCCATACAGAGGAAGTGTGACTGATATCATCATTCAAATCACGGGAGGAATTCGTTCAGGACTTAGCTATTGTGGTGGTCATAACATAAAACAAATGCAGGATAATGCAGAATTTATAAAAATTTCAAGAGCTGGATTTGCTGAAAGTCAGCCACATGATGTTGAATTAATGTAGCTAGTTTTTTATTAAACGCTTCAGGATTTTTTTTGTGTTAAGCAAATATACTATAGTCGGATTAATTGTGGGTATTATAATTTCTGCACTGGGAATATTTTCTGCGATAGATTATTTTACAAACCCAATTGAAATCATGGATTTTAATGATAACTTTGGTGTTGGGGAATCAACTATTTTTCAATTTGAATCACCTGAGAATTCTCTCCAAAAATTAATGATTACGGGGGATTCTTTTGATGTTAAAATTTTAACGCCTGACAATAAAGAAAAATTTTATGATAGTTACAAGAATAAAGCAGATCTGTCATGGTTTAGTACTGCAGGAAAAAACACTATTAAAATTCAAAACACTGGTCAAAGCGAATTAAATGCACAAGGAACTTTGGAAAAATCACGTGATCCATTGTTCTTCACATATCATATTTTAGTAATTACAGCGGGTGTTGTTGTTATTGGATTCAGCGCAGCTTTTAGCGCAAAAAAACCACGAGGATTCTAGTCTAGTTTCGCTATAGGGTACGAACCTAAAATTTTTAGGAAAGAAGAGTTTTCTTTTATTTTCAGCAGCATCTCCTTGATTGAAGTATCATCTTGATGACCTTCAAAATCAACATAGAAATTGTACTCCCAAGACGTGCCTCTGTTAGGTCTAGATTCTATCTTTGTTAGGTTTACCTTGTACTGATGAAACTCGTTAATAATACGAAACAGTGCGCCAGCTTCATGTTTGACAGAAAAAACGATTGATGTTTTGCTATTTTTATTTTTGTCACTTTTTTCTTTAGAAAATATAAGAAATCTTGTGTAATTATTGGCATTATCTTCAATTCCCTCTTGAATTACAGCGACACCAAAAATTTCTGCTGCATTTCTACTTGCAATACAAGCTATGTTATCCTTGTTCAAATCCTTGATTGTCCTAACACTCCCAGCAGTATCATATGATGGAACAGTTTTCAGTGAATGTTCTTGAATGAATTGTCTACATTGACCTAAAGCTTGTGGATGTGAATATACTGTATCAATATCTTCAATAGAACCAGTTCCGATTAGACAATGTTGAATTCTGTGGTAAGTTTCACCTATTACAGTAAGATTTGTTGCTAACAACAAATCGTTACTTTCGCCTACACTTCCTTCAAGCGAATTTTCAATAGGTAGTATAGAATAATCACCTTCGTTATCTTCAGTATTTTTTAATACTTTAGCAAAAGTAGGACATGGAATTGTCTTTATTTTATCATCAAAAAAGGAAACAGCTGCAGCTTCACTATACGCACCTGGTTCACCTTGAAACGAAACACGTTTCATATTCACTCTCTCACTTTTACAAAATCACTTTTTAAAAAATCGCTTGACAGTTTTCTATCATCAGTCCATCCACATTCAGTACATTTTATGATATCGCGAAGTGGTTTAACATTCTTGCCGCATTTTCTACATTTAGTAAACAATACACCTAATTCTGGACCATTAAGAGTTGCATGTATTGCCCCATTTAATTTTCCAATAATCTTTACCTTGACTAGATCTTTTACCAAGGCAATGTTCCTTTTTCTAATGTTTCTTGTTGAACAAATACATTCAACATGTGATTTTACAGGTTTAGAATTTATGAACATGATCAACACTGCAATCATTGAGCCCATTACAGCTTCAACAGTACCAATAATAATATCATCTGGTTCTGGAAATTTTCGAAGTTCTTGATTTTTTACATTAACTATGCGTTCATTTTTAATTATATCGCTTTCACCAACAATTGTAGATCTTATCATCTCACCATCGTCATAGGTATTGTTTCCAGCTGCATACTCTTCAATTGTGGCTAATGTATCGCCGGGTAAAACTGAATTAGGCATGTGTGACTTGTTAAATTATAACTATTATTTGTTTACAGCCAATGTTTAATTTGAAAATACTCATCAATGTTTTCCTTTCTTAATACCTTCACGAGTGCTGTGGCTTGAGGTGTTGATAATACCGGCTTGTCAAATCTGTTATCAGTTGAAATTCTAGGACAAGCAACTTGAATAAAAGCATCAATGCCCTTTAGATTTTTCATTCTTTCATTTGTAATGTCAGTTAATGCAAAGAGATGAACTGTTTTACCTTGGTCTTCTAATTCTTTTTTAAACTTGAGTGCAGTTAATTTGGATAGCTGACCCTCTTTTAACCCGATAATTATACCAAAAGTTTCAGCTTCAGCAGCTTTGTAAATTGCTAAAGTAGATTGTTTTTGTAATTTTTTTGCCAGATCTGTAACCTCTCGTATTTCATTAAAATATGGATCTAAGATGTAAGTTGGTTTGTTTGTAGCCATAGCTATTCCCGCAGCATGGAAATCACTCTGTCCCAAAAAAACATTGGCATCCACTATGTCTACTGTTTCCATAGCTGGATAAAATTCACATCCAAAAACTTGTCCGTCATTTAGTTGACCTTGCCCTTTTCCGATTTTTACATCAACTCCATTTTCTACTAATGTATCCTTAACTGGTTTAATTTGATGAAGATGTTGACTGTCTGTAATTAATGAAATAGTTTTTCCTCGGAACATTTCAATGCATTTTTCTGTTACACTATCAAAGGAAATATCATCAAATGCATCAATCATTATTACATTTTTTTCAATTGTTTCCATTTTGTTTGTATGTCCTATATTGAATTGTATTTCAGCATTCAAGACTTTTGCACCAATAGAATTGAGATCACATGTACCCCATGTGGTATCTGCAAGAACAAATGCGGGAATTCCAAATTTTTTGCCAACTCTCAGAGCCAAGTCTTGTACTTTGTGTAATAATCCATCAGGACCATTTAATGCAACAGAAGTAGGATTACGTTTTTCTATAATCTCAAATATCTTTTTTTCATCTATAACAATCATTTCTAACCTGCCAAACTATCTGTTTTTAATTTAAACTAATCTAAACTTCAAAACCCAAAAATGTAGGATGTATCAAATACTAATATTGAAAAATAGCACAATTCTTCATATAGGCATTGATGATACAGACTCGCCCAAAGGAATGTGTACAACTTTTCTTTCCTATAAAATTGTAAAATTCCTTGAAAAACAGAAGATTGAGTTTGTAGATTATCCCTCATTAATTAGATTCAATCCTAACATTCCATGGAAAACAAGAGGTAATGGTGCTGTTCGATTAACCATCAAGACTAGAAATCCAAATAAAATAAAAAAAGAAATTATTCAGTTTATAACAAATTATTCTGATACAAAAAATGGCGCAAACCCAGGACTTGTATTTTTTCAAGATCAATCTATCCCTCAATCATTTCATAAATTTAGCAGGTTAGCACTTTGGAAATTAATTAGTAGAAAAACAGCTAAAGATTTTATTTCAAACAATAAAATTGATTCATTTTATCTAGGAAACGGTCAGGGACTAGTTGGAGCTATAGGTGCAATAGGCTACAAGTTTTCTGATCATACATTTGAGCTTCTATGTTATAGAAAGAAATCCCAATTTGGAAAAAAACGGATAATTAACAAACACAGTGTTAAGAAGATGCAATCAATTACATTTCCTGAAACCTACAATAGTTTTGATAATGAAAATGACAGAGTACTGATCACCCCGCATGGACCTGACCCAGTGTTTTATGGAATACGAGGCGAATCTGTCAAATCTGTTGTTCTGGCATCTACAATGGTGGATACTGATGAGAAACTAGATGGATACATGGTATTCAAATCAAACCAAGGAACTGCTGATCACCTAAAAAATGAGCTTCAAGTAAATGATCTAAAACCATACACTTCAGGTTTCTTGGTTGGGAAAGTGTGCAGCAAACCCGTAACTGAGCAAGGTGGGCATGTATTTTTTTCAATTCAAGTGGGAGATAGAAAAATTAGATGTGGCGTTTACAAGCAAACAAAAATTACTAAAACAGCACAAGATCTTATTCCTGGCGATAAAATTTGTCTTGGTGGAGGAATTAGAAAAGCGTCAAAAAACTATGAGAGAGTGCTTAATGTAGAATTTTTAGACGTCATAAAACTGGAAAAAAATATTTTACTTACAAATCCAACTTGCAAAACTTGCAATAAAAAAATGAAATCGAAAGGTAACAGACAAGGTTTTGAATGTTTTAGATGCGGCAATAAATCATTTTCAAAATCTAGCTTGGAAATTCCACGTAAAATACAGTGTAAGCTATATCTTCCAGCCATATCAGCACATCGTCATCTGACGCGACCATATCAGAGGCTCAAAAAGAGGAATAAGTTTGAAATTTTTGATACCTCACTTGAATGGCTTAATATTTTTTAGAAAAACTATAGCGGGGAGTAGATTTGAACTACTGATTTTCGGGTTATGAGCCCGACGGGATGACCTGACTTCCCCACCCCGCTGAACAAAAATTCTTTATACGCTATATACGCCTTTGTCAAAACTCGGAATGATTATTAGGATTTCAATATTTTCATTCTTATGGATAAACGAATTAGAATTGCTGGAATAGTTGGAGCAATAATTTTTGCTATTGTAATATGGACTGACATTTTGCCTTCTAATCCTCCGCCTATACCTGAGCCTATTACAAGCTCCGATACTGAGTTTGTACAAGTTTTAGCTACCAATTTGGAAAAACCTTGGGCGTTTGATTTTGCTGGTGATAAGATCTTTGTAACAGAAAAAGTTGGACGCATTAGAGTAATTGAGTCTGGTGTTTTGTTGGAAGATCCGTTGGCTACGTTAAGAACTGTAAACGCTTTTGACGGTGGACTACTTGGAATTGCGGTACATCCAAATTTTGAAAAAAATCATTTTCTTTATGTCTATTTTACATATGAAAATGATGGTAAGCTATGGAACAAAATTCTCAGAATTACTGAATCAGAAAATAAGCTTGTTGATGTAGAAACAATATTTGACGAAATACCTGGCTCTGCATTTAGCAACGGTGGAATACTCAAATTTGGTCCAGATGGAAAACTCTATGCAGGTACAGGTACAGTTTCAGATTCTTCACACGGCTCTCAAGATCTTCAATCACTGGAGGGAAAAATCCTCAGACTAAATGATGATGGCACAATACCAGACGATAATCCTTTTTCAGACTCCCCAGTGTTTTCATACGGACATAGAAATTCAAAAGGCATGGCTTGGGATGAATCTGGAAATCTTTTTGTTACTGAGTTAGGACCCACAAAAAATGATGAAATCAATCTAGTTCAGCCGGGGAAAAATTATGGATGGCCAGAGCAAGAATGTGCTGGCAGTGAAAAATTTGTTGATCCTCTGGTTTGTTATGATCCGGCAATGGAACCTGGCGGCATTGTATTTTATTCCGGAGATAAACTGAATTTAGAAAACTCACTTATTATGGCGGGTTTGCGCGGTTCTGGTTTATTTAGCCTAAATATTGATAACAATATGATAGACGAACAAAAGAGCATTATCAGCGGAATAGGAAGGATTAGGGATGTTAACCAAGGACCAGATGGCTATCTTTATCTGATTACTTCTAACACTGACGGGAAAGCTTTTCCAGACAAAAATGATGATAAACTACTTAGGATAACTAAATAGTATGCCAGATTCATCAATTTCAAAATTTTTTGAAAAAACTTTAAAGGAAAGGCTAGGGCTAATCGCAGATTTCTCTGGGCTGTCAAAAGACGAATTAAAAATTATTGAGGACGCAACGGGCGGAATTTCTTTTGACAAAGCTGATGGCATGATAGAAAACGCAATAGGCACATTCTCACTACCGCTTGGAATTGCAACAAATTTCCAAATCAACGACAAGGATTACCTAATACCAATGGTAATTGAAGAGCCTTCGGTTATTGCAGCCTCATCTAAAGCTGCAAAAATTGCAAGAGTTCAGGGTGGTTTTAAGGCCGAAGCTGATGAATCGTATAGCATTGGACAAATTCAAGTTGTAAATATTGACGTTCAATCAGCAATACCTAAAGTTATTGGAGCCACCAACGAAATTCTGGATCTTGCCAATTCAAAAAGTGAAACACTTCCTAAACTAGGAAAGGGTGCAAAGGAAATTTCTTGTAAGGATCTCCCAACTAGTTCTGGCCGTATGCTAATTGTAGAATTGACAATTGATGTTGGAGATGCAATGGGCGCAAATGTAACAAATACAATGTGTGAGGCAGTTGCACCAATGATAGAAAAATTAACCGGCGGAAAAACCCTTCTTCGAATTTTATCAAACTATTCTACAAAAAGAATGGTTAGTGCATCTGCCGTTTTTGATAAAGATGCAGTTGGTGGGGAAAAAGTTGTTGATGATATTATCTTAGCATTTCAATTTGCTGAAAATGATCCATATCGTGCAGTAACTCATAACAAAGGAGTAATGAACGGTGTAATTGCGGTTGCAAACTCTACAGGACAAGACAGTAGAGCTATTGAAGCTGCGGCTCATGCATATGCATCCGCAGGCGGTACATATAGCTCCCTAACAAAATGGTCAAAGGATAAAAATGGAAATTTAATTGGGAATTTTGAACTGCCACTATCTGTTGGAATAGTTGGCGGGGTTATACAACATCACCCAATTGCAAAAATTTGTACGAAGATACTTGGCGTTTCCACGGCTCAGGAGCTTTCATGCGTTCTGGCTGTGGCAGGCTTGGCTCAAAACTTTGCTGCTATGCGTGCATTAGTGACAGAGGGAATTCAGAAGGGCCACATGAAGCTTCATGCAAGAAAGGAAGGCAAAAATTGACAGATCGCATTTATATTAGCTAAAAATGTTTTGAAAAAAATTGCACCAGTAAAATTTTCAATTCCTAAAGGAAGCCTAGAAGAGGCTACATTCAAAATACTAGAAGAATCTTGGACAAAAGTTAGGCGTAGACCACGAACTTACCGTGTTTTCTTGGATGACCCAGACATTAAGGTCAAAATGCTTCGTCCTCAAGAGATTCCAACTCTAGTCGGAGATGGTTTGTATGATGTAGGCATCACTGGAGAGGATTGGGTTAATGAAAACAAAGCAGATGTTGAAAAATTACTTGATTTAGAATACGGAAAAATTAAACTCGTAATCGCCATTCCTGATAGTTATAGGTACAAGTCTCTTGACGACATGATTTTGGCTTACGCAAAGAAGAAAAAGATACTCAGAATTTCGTCGGAGTATCTTACAAACGCTTCAAAGTTTATCAAAAAATGCAAGTCCTACAAAAAACTCTATGGCTCAAAAGATCCTCAAATTGTTACTCCCTGGCTACGCTTGGGAACTAACAAAAATGTTCAGATTCATCTATCTTTCGGCGCAACGGAAGCCAAACCACCAGACGATGTTGACGCTATCATGGATGTGACCGAAACAGGAACCACTTTGAAACAAAACCAATTGAAGATAGTTGATACTGTTATGGAGTCAAGTGCACACTTGATTGCCAACAAGAAATCTCTAAAGGACAAGCAAAAGCGTCAAAAAATATTTGATATTGTTACACTAATGAGAGGTGCCGTTCAGGGCAGAAAGTATCTGCACATTTACATGAACGTAAAGGAAGGCAATCTGAAAAAACTGCTTACACAAATTACCTCTCTTAAGAGACCCACTGTCAGCCCACTCAGTGAGAAAGGCTGGTATGGCGTAAACACAGTAATCCCCAAGTCAGAGTTTCACAAATTAGTTCCTAAACTTAGAAAACTTGCACAGGGATTGGTAGTTCACGAACCAAAGCAAATACTGGAACTTGAGGAGATAAAGCGTGACGAAGAGAATTGATGAAAATACTCGAGGTCAAAAATATAGACAGACTTGTAGAGAAAGTACTGCCTAAAACACCTCAAAAAAACAAACGAATCGTAGAATCAATCCTAGCTGATGTTCAAAAGAACGGGGATCGTGCAGTTAAGAAATATGAGAAAAAATTTGATAAGGTATCTATCAGCTCATTGCGGGTTACAGAAGACGAGATAAACCAAGCCTATGAAAAAGTATCGGAAAATCAGATAGCCGCAATTGATAAGATGGCAATGTTTGTTGAGGCACGTGAAAGTATGCTAAAAGACATCAAGATACCTCAACGAATGAATCATGCAAAATATGCAAAGACACCGCTTGAAGAAAGAAAGTTAGCAAAAGCATCGTCCGGTTTTGAACGACTGGTGTATAGAAAGTTTGTTCCAATTCCAAGCGTTGGTTGTTATGTACCAGGTGGTTTAGCAAGATATCCAAGTTCAGCAGTAATGTCTATAGTCCCAGCAAACGTTGCTGGAGTTAAAAGAATAGTTGTCGTTTCTCCACCCAATCAAAATGGTGAGATAGATCCATTAACACTTGTTGCATGTGATTTGTGTGGTGCAACTGAAATTTACAAGATGGGTGGTGCACAAGCAATTGGTGCGTTAGCATATGGAACAAAGTCAATTAAAAAAGTTAATAAAATTGTTGGACCTGGTGGCTCTTTTGTAAGCATTGCAAAGGCACTGGTGTGTGACACTGTTGCTATTGATATGATTGCTGGTCCAACAGAACTAGGAATTATTGCTGATACAAGTGCAGATGCAAATCTTATCGTGAATGATCTTTTCTCACAAGCTGAACACAGCAAAGATACATTCTGCTTTGTGATAACAACTTCAAGGAAACTTGCTGAAAAAATTAACAAAATAATAAATGATAAAATTTCACAAGTAAGTCGTAGTGATATCATTAAAAAAAGTTTAAGCAAGAATGGATTCATTGCAGTTTGTAAAAAAGAATCTGACATCATCACACTTGCAAATGAATTGGCACCAGAGCACCTTCAGATAATAACACGAGCATCAAAAAAAATGGCTGATAAAATTGACAATGCTGGGCTAGTACTTCTTGGAAAGAGAACTCCATCTGCGTACACCGATTACTTGTTAGGTACAAACCACATTTTGCCTACTAGCGGATTTGCTAAGGTTAGGGGTGGATTGTCTGTGCTAGACTTTATGAAATTAAAAACAGAAGTACGTATACCAACTGATGATTCTGTCCGAAACATTTCTTTGATTATGAAGGAACTAACTGATGCGGAGCAGCTTCCAAACCACTACGAAGCAGTAAGGAGTAGATTCGAATGAACAAAGAATTCCAAAAGAAACTAGACGAGTTGTCAAAACTCTCTGGATATGAAAAGCCAAAGAAGGTTTCGGGTTCATTAAAGCTGGATTCCAACGAAAACTTTGTCATTGGGAAGCAATTTCAGTCAGACCTGATTGATGCTGCAAAAAAACGCTGTGACGTTCGAGAGTATCCATTGGGAGGAACGGAAAAGCTAGTTGCCCAACTGTCGAAATTCCTCAAAGTGCCTGCAAATACGATTGGAGTTGGGAATGGCTCTGACCAAATACTTGACTTGTTTTTGACGAATTTTTGCACAAGAAAAACTAGAGTTTTGACATCCGAACCTACTTTTTCATTTTTTGAAGAGAGGTGCAAACTTTACAGAATTCCAATGATCAAGGTTCCCTTTTCTGAAAGCATGACTCTTGATGTTGACCAATTTTTGTCAAAATCAAAAAATGCAGACGTTATCTACATCGACTCGCCAAACAACCCTACAGGCTTCCAATTTTCAAAAAATGATATAAAAAAAATTATCAAAAAATTCAAGGGTCCCATAATTATCGACGAAGCATATGGAGAATTTTCAGACTATTCAACGGTAAACCTGGTAAAAAACAATGACAATCTGATTGTTATCAGAACATTCTCAAAGGC